>Ga0302235_10000228_pt1 | contig 48280 bp, 39 predicted proteins | sample II_Palsa_N3_3_FD_193577 | JGI IMG/M metagenome (GOLD analysis project Ga0302235, IMG submission 193577) | Peat permafrost microbial communities from Stordalen Mire near Abisko, Sweden - II_Palsa_N3_3 | ecosystem: Environmental > Terrestrial > Soil > Palsa > Peat permafrost | place: Sweden...
CTCCCTGAGCAAGACGCTGCTGGAAGAGCTGCCGTATTCCGACCGCGTCACGCTGACCCCGATGAACCCGGCGGCGATCATTGCCTATGGCGAGCAGATGGGCTGGATCCAGCGCGTGCAGCACCCGCTGGGCGACGTGCTGACCACCAGCGGCGAGCAGGCGATATTGCTCAGCTACTTCCGCAATAACGTGCTGCACCTCACCGCGACCGCCGCATGGGTTGCCTGCTGCTTCCTCAATAATCGGCGCATGTCGCGTGCTTCGGTGCTGCGGCTTGGGCGCATCATCTACCCGTTCATCCAGGGCGAGTTGTTCCTGCCGTGGGATGGCGATGGCTTCAGCACGCAGATGCAGGCAACCATCGATTTCTTCGTGCGCCACGGCCTGCTCGAGTCCACCGGCGAGGGCCGTGTACTGGAACGCAGCGCGGGCCAGGAAGACAGCGCGTTCCAGCTCAAGGTGATTGCGCGCAGCCTGATCCAGGCGTTCGAACGCTACTACATCACCATCGCCGCGCTGGCCAAGAACGGTCCCCACATGCTGACCGGCGCGGAACTCGAAAACGCCTGCACGCTCACCGCCCAACGACTGAGCCTGCTCAACGAACTGTCCGCGCCTGAGTTCTTCGACAAGGCACTATTCCGCGGCTTCATCCAGAAGCTGCGCGAACGCCGCGTGGTGTGGACCGATGAAGCCGGCAAGCTCGACTACGACAGTGCGCTGGAAGGCATGGTCAACGACGCACGACTGATCCTGTCGCGCGAAGTGCGCCACTCCATCCTCAAGATCACTCCTGGCGGTGGTGAGAAAGACTCGACCGCTGACCAAGTGCCGGGCGTAGAAACGGCCAGGATGCCGGCAGCGCAGGGTGCGCCGAGCTCCGCCAGCCAATTCACCGTTGGCGTGCCAGCCGACGCCTCCAGCGCAGATCTGCACCAGCGACATGTTGAGACCGAACACCAGACCCATGCACATGTTGCCGTGACGCCAGCTGACGACGACGACGAAGCATTACCGCGCGGATAAGCAGCTCGTTGCACCGGGCGCCGTCATGGTGATGTGCGCTGCACGATCACCGGCCGATGCGCAGCCATGCCGAATGTCACGGTGACGATGGCCGTCATGCATGCCTAAGATGGCTGCTTGCCCAGCCGGAAGACCCCCATGATCAAACGCCGCGCGCTCGCCCTTGCTGCCATTGCCCTGTCGCTGCCAGCCGTCGCGCTAGCCGCCGATGCACCCGCCGATCACGATGTCAGCGTGCTGCATTGCGCGCGCCTGGTCGACCCGGTCGCCGGCAAGCTACTTGGCGCGACCACGCTGATCGTAGAAGACGGGCGCATCAAGGAGCTGCGTAACGGTATCGTCGACGGCAAGCCTTACGAGGATGCCGCACACCAGGCCGGCGCCAGCTTTCGTCAGATCGAACTCGCTGACGCCACCTGCATGCCAGGCCTGATCGACTCGCATACCCACCTGACCATGCAGTTCAGCAAGTCCACCTACAGCGACCAGTTCCGCCTCAACCCTGCCGACTACGCGATCCTGGGCACGTTGTATGCGCGGCGCACCCTGCTGGCCGGCTTCACCACGGTGCGCAATGTCGGTGACGCGCACAACGAGTCCATCGCGCTACGCAACGCAATCAACGCCGGCACTGTGCCCGGGCCGCGCATCTTCAGCGCTGGCCAGTTCGTCGGCACCACCGGTGGCCACGCCGACCCGACCGACGGTTATCGCTGGGATCTGCAGGGCGATCCCGATCCCAAGGACGGCATCATCAATTCGCCCGAAGACGCATGGAAGGCTGTGCGCCAGCACTACAAAGACGGTGCCGACATGATCAAGATCATGCCGTCCGGCGGGGTGCTCGATGAAAGCAGCAGTGCCGACAACTCACAGATGACGCTGGAGGAAATCAAGGCCGTCGTCGCCGCCGCGCACGACTACGGTTTCACCGTGGCGGCACACGCGCACGGCGCCGAATCGATCCGCCGCGCCGTATTGGGCGGTGTCGACTCGATCGAGCATGGCACCTTCATGAACGACGAAGACATGAAGCTGATGAAGGAACACGGCACCTGGTATGTGCCGACCATCATCGCAGGCAAGTTCGCCGAGGAAAAAGCAAAGGAAGGCTGGTATCCGCCCCAGGTCACGGCCAAGGCGGAACAAGTCGGGCCGATCATCCAGGCCACCGCGGGCAAGGCGTACAAAGCCGGCGTGAAGATCGCGTTCGGCACCGATGCGGGCGTCTATCCGCACGGCGAGAACGCCAAGGAGTTCGAATACATGGTGCAGGCCGGCATGCCCCCGATGTTCGTGCTGCAGGCCGCCACCACCCATGCCGCCGAACTGCTGCACAAGCAGGACGAACTCGGCCAGATCGCGGTGGGCCGCCATGCCGATGTGATCGCGGTGCCGGGTAACCCGCTGGACGACATCACCGCGATGCAGAGGGTCAGCTTCGTGATGAAGGGTGGCGTGGTCTACAAGGTCGACGGCAAGGCGACTCTGTAAGCCGTCTCTCCCCTTCCCCTCGAGTTAAGGGGGCGGGACTCGCCGGAACTCCAAGTCCCTGCCACCCCTGCGAAGGCAGGGGCCCAGCGCCTTGGCCGTGAACGATGGCATTCCCGCTATCTGCCACTCCGCTTGCAGAGCGTTTCGTGCTCCTACGGAATGCGGGGCACTCCAATTCTTCGTCACCCTTGCGAAGGCAGGGGCCCAGTGCCTTGGCCGTGAACTAGGCATTCCGCGATCTGCTGTTTCGCTTGCAGAGCGTTTCGTCGTCCTGCGAAATGCGGGGCGCCCCAATTCTTCGTCACCCCTGCGAAGGCAGGGGCCCAGTGGCCTGCGCCGCACGGCATCGATTGCATTTCCGCAATCGGCTGTTTCGGTTGCAGAGCGTTTCGTCCTCCTACGGCGAAACGCTCTGCAACCGAAATGACCGGTCGCGGGAATGCCATTGTTCACGGCCAAGGCGCTGGGCCCCTGCCTTCGCAGGGGTGACGGCAAATAAGCATTTCCGCGAGCACCCGGACCCTCACCCCAACACTCTCCCCGCAGGGGAGAGGGGGCAGAGCGCGTGATGCACTGGGCAGGCCCTTGGCCGAAGTGACGAAGAATCAGCTAGAGAATTAGCGGTCCGGCGAGCACCCTTTCCCCTCCATATTCCCAGGAAGCCCAGGCCGCCAATCCGTTACCATGTACCCCATGAACGAGCAGCAGCCCAAAACCACCCATTTCGGTTTCCGCGACGTCCCGGTAGGCGACAAGCAGAAACTCGTCGGCCAGGTGTTCACCTCGGTCGCACGCAGCTATGACCTGATGAACGACCTGATGTCGTTCGGCGTGCATCGGTTGTGGAAGCGCCATTTCGTCGCTGTCAGTGGTGTGCGCCGCGGCGACCGCGTGCTGGATCTGGCCGGGGGCACCGGCGACATCGCAGCCCTGCTCAAGCCAGTCGTCGGCGACGAGGGCGAAGTGGTGGTCGGCGACATCAACGCGGCCATGCTCGGCGTCGGCCGCGACCGCATGACCGATCGCGGGGTAGTCAGTGGCCTGCGCTGGGCCCAACTCAATGCCGAAGCGCTGCCATTTCCGGACAACTCCTTCGATGCAGTGACGATGGCATTCGGTCTGCGCAACGTCACCGACAAGGACAAGGCGCTGGCCGACATCTGCCGCGTGCTCAAGCCCGGCGGTCGTGCGCTGGTGCTGGAATTTTCCAAGGTGCAGAGCGAGCTGTTCGGCAAGCTCTATGACTTCCATTCGTTCAAGGTATTGCCGAAGCTCGGCCAGCTGTTCGCCGGAGACGCCGACAGCTACCAGTACCTTGCCGAGTCGATCCGCAAGCACCCGGATCAGGAAACACTCAAAGGGATGATGGAACGCGCGGGCTTCGGCCGCGTCGAAGTGCGCAACTTGAGCGGCGGTATCGTAGCGATCCATCGGGCGTACAAACTCTAAAACGCCTTGATTCACCCAGGGGAGTTTCATGAAGCACTTGCCGATTGTTCTTTTAGCGCTTCTCTTCGCGGCGCCCACTATCGCCGCCACTGTCGATATTCACTACACCGTGCTGCACGGCGCCGAGGCCAAGAAAGCGCTTCATCAATGTTCTCGTCCCAATGTTGGCGGCGTAACAGGCCTTTGGGATCCGCCGAAGGAAATGGTCCAGCAATTGGAAAACGACCTACCTCAGCTCACTCAACTGGCATCGACAAAAAAGCTTGGGGTCAGCGAGTCCATCGGAGATCCAAAGATTTCCCATCGGCAGTACATCGGGGTCGTGATCGGAGGTCAGCATTACATTTATATCAACGCCTGGCCCGCTGATGAATTCGGGCAGGGGGAAAACGCCGGATGGCTGCGTAGTGCCGCTATCGTATGCGACGGTGGCCCAAGTAACTGGGGGGCTCTGTATGACCCGCTGACAGGTCAATTTTCCAATCTTGAGGGAAATGGTGCAGCCTAGAGCCAAGTAGCGGAGCCGTCGGGTTCTACAGGGCGCGATACGGCACCCGCCTCGTCCCGGACGTATCTCCATTCCATTCACTCAGGCTGCTGCCATGCCGAAGCGTTACCGATCATTCGCTGCCGCCGCCGCGCTGCTCGGCTGGGTCGCGCTTGCGCTGCAACTGCTGCTGTCGATCCAGCTGACGATCACGAACGGACAAGGTGCCTGGGTCGGGTTGTGGACCTACTGCGGCTATTTCACGATTACGACGAATGTGCTGGTGGCACTGGCGCTGACAGTGGCCGCAAGCGGCCCCCACGGGGCGATCAGCCGCTTTTTTGGACGGCCAGATGTGCGTACCGCGATCACGATGAGCATCGTGATCGTCAGCGCGATCTACAACCTGCTGCTGCGCCAGCTTTGGCATCCGCAGGGCTGGCAGCTCGCCGCCGACATGATCCTCCATGACGTGATGCCGGTGCTATTTCTGCTGTATTGGTGGCTGGCGGTGCCGAAGGCAACGCTGCGCTGGCAGCAGGTCGTCTACTGGCAGATGTATCCGGCGGCCTATTTCGCGTACGTACTGGCGCGCGGTGCAGTGAATGGCTGGTATCCCTACCCGTTCCTCGATGTCACGACGCTCGGCTATCTGCGCGTGTTGATCGATGCCTGCGTGGTGCTGCTGGTCTTCATCGCGGTCGCGTTGCTGCTGGTCGCCCTGGCCCGTTGGCAGGTTCGGCGTTCAACCAAGGCAGCTGCGCTGCCAGCGCTGCCCTGACGACAGCGCAGCTGGCGCTTCAAATGACCGGCACGCGCAGGTCCTCCAGCAACGTACCGCACTGCTTTGCTTCGTCCTCGTGGGTCGGGTCGCGCCAGGTTTCCTGCAGCGCATCGGCATACCAGCGGCGCATGCCCGGCAGCTCAAGCAATCGTTGCACGTAGGCAGTCGCTGCATCGCTTAGCGCCACCCCATAAGTCTGGATGCGGAATGCCACCGGCGCAAAGAACGAATCGACTGCGCCAAACGCGTTGCCTGCGAGGAACGGGCCACCGAAGCGCGTCAGCCCTTCGCTCCATAGTTCGTCAATGCGCTCGACGTCGGCGCGCAACGCGAGTGGCAGCTCGTCAGGCAGCTGGATGCGCAGGCCACACATCATCGGGCAATGTGTGCGCAGTGGGGCAAAGCCTGAATGCATCTCGGCAGCGGCACATCGGGCCCACGCGCGCGCCTTCGCATCGGAAGGCCACACGCCCGCATGTTTCTCGGCCAGATATTCGGCGATCGCCAGCGAATCCCACACCACGGTCTCGCCGTCGCGCAGGCATGGCACCCTGCCGTTTGGCGAGAACTCACGAAATGCCTTCCAGTTCAATCCCCCGCCCGTAGCGAATGACACCAGCCGCTCGTGGAACGGGATGTCGAGCTCACTCAGCAGCAGCCACGACCGCAACGACCAGGACGAGTAATGCTTGTTTGCAATATGTAGCTCGTACATGCGGTTTTCCCTTGTCGTATGGGTCAGTTCTGTTTACATGCATCGGACGTTACTGGCACAACCAATACCGGTCGCCGCCGCATGTTTGCCAGCACCACGCCGGCCACCGTGATGACGCCGCCGACGAGAGTCAGCGCCGTCAGCCGCTCATCCAGCCAGACCCAGCCGATCAGCACCGCGATCGGCGGCGAGAAGTAGATGAAGCTGGAAACCTGCGAGGCGGAGGCCCGGCGCAGCGCGGCATTCCACGTCAGATAACCGATGAAGGTTGGCGCGATGCCCAGCCACAGCAGCGCGGCGATATGCGACCACGGCGCGAGCACCAGCGCCTGCGGTAAACCCCATAGTCCAAAGGGCAGCGTGCCCAGCGTGCCCGCGAAGAACGTGAACGCGGTCACACCGATCATGCTGTTGCGCGCGAACAATGGCTTCTGCCCGACAAAATAGATCGCCGAGGCGAGCACGCTAAGCAACACCAGCGCAGCCATCGGCTCGAACTTCACCTGCTTGCCACTGGCCAGTACCACCATCACCACGCCGACCAGCGCCACACCGAGCCCGAGCAGCGTGCGCGCAGACAAGCGCTCGTGCACCCAGATTGCCGACACCGCGGCGGTCGCCGCAGGAACCAGCGAGATGAGGATCGCCGCGGTGCCACTGGCGATGCGTGTTTCCGCATAGTTGAGGCACAGGTGGTACACGGTCAGCCCGATCACGCCGAGCAGCGCAAGTTGCGGCCAGTCGCGTCGCGCCGGCAACGGTACACGCCTCACCAGCATTAGCACGGCGAAACACAGCGAGCCGATCGCCAGCCGCGCGAGTGCCACCTCGCCCGGGGTGAACGAAGCCAGCGCATAGGCGATCGCGGCATACGCCGACGACCAGGTGAGCAAGGCGATGCCGATGTAGCTGAGCGCACGCCCGTCGAGGCGTTGATGGGCATCCATGGGGGCGAATTCCGGTCGGGAGAATGTGCGCATTCTATGCCTTGACTGATGCGCACCCGAATAATGGATCGGCGTACAGTACCGATGTTTCGCCATTGAACGAATCGACAATCAAGCTTATGACCTTCGAATCGAAACCGGAGCTGGACGCCAAAGACTGGCAGCTGCTCGAGGCACTGCAGCACGACGCGCGCGTGGGCTACGCCGAGCTGGGACGCAAGGTGCGGCTGTCCGCGCCGGCGGTGGCCGAACGGGTGAAGCAACTGGAGGAGGCCGGGGTAATCACCGGCTACCGCGCCGTGATCAATCCGAAGCGACTTGGCTACACGATCGACGCGATGGTGCGGGTGCGCTGCGACGGCGGTGTCTGCGCCCGCGTGGGCACGCTGGTGGCCGATATACCCGAGGTGCTCGAATGCCGACGCCTGGCCGGTGAGGACTCCGCGCTGCTGCATGTGGTGGCGATGTCGATCACCCACCTGGAAGCCGTGCTCGATCGCCTGCTGAAGATCCACGCCAGCATCAGCACGACCACCCTGATCGTGTTGCAGACGCCGCACACGAACCGCCCACTGACGCGCGCCATGTGGAACGCCGGGCACGCCATGTCCGGCGATTGATGCCCCTCTCGGCAGCGGCAGGCATCCGCGCACGTATTTAGACGTCTAAATTTCTACCCAGTACTTTTGTCACGGTCGCTGTCGCGATCAGGCACGCATACTCCAAGCTCGTTCGATGAGATGGGGTTCCCATGCGCTACCTGATTTCCCTGCTGCTGGCCGGCGCGTTTGTGCTTGCCCCGCTGACCGCCAGCCATGCCGATGAGGGGTCCAAGCCCGCCAAAGCCGACAAAACCCACCCGACCGGCACCCACGAAACGGGCGACGAGGCCACACCACCGGCCACCGAAGCCGCTACTCGCACGCACCACGACGTCAGCATCGGCGGCCACACGATCAAGTACACCGCCACCGCCGGCACGCTGATCATCCGCGACGACAAAGGTGAGCCGCAGGCCAGCGTGTTCTACGTGGCCTATACGCTGGACGGCGCCAAGGCCGACAAGCGGCCGGTGACGTTCCTGTACAACGGCGGCCCGGGCTCATCCAGCATGTGGCTGCACATGGGCTCGTTCGCACCGATGCGGATCGAGACGGCCAGCCCCGATGCCACCGCGCCGGCGCCGTACCGCCTGGTGCCCAACAGCGACAGCCTGCTCGACAAGACCGATCTGGTATTCGTCGATGCGGTCGGCACCGGCTACTCGCGTCCACTGGGCAAAGCCACCGGCAAGGACTTCTGGGGTGTGGACCAGGATATCTCCGCGTTCTCTCGCGCGATCCAGCGCTACGTCAGCGTCAATCAGCGCTGGAACTCGCCAAAGTTCCTGTATGGCGAAAGTTACGGCACCACCCGTTCCGCGGCGCTGGTCGATGCGCTGCAGGAAAAGGGGATGGCGTTCAACGGCGTGATCCTGATGTCGTCGATCCTCAACTACGGCATCCGCATCCCCGGGTACGACGAACTCTTCGCGGGCTATGTGCCTACCTACGCTGCTGCGGCGTGGTACCACAACAAGATTCCGAACAAACCCGCCGACCTGAAGACTTTCGTCGACCAGGTCCGCGCCTGGGCCAATGGTCCGTATGCCGCCGCGCTGGCGCAGGGTCAGAACCTGCCGGCCGCCCAACTCGATACGGTAGCGAACCAGCTCGCCGCGTATACCGGGCTTTCGGTGCAGTACGTCAAGGAAGCGAACCTGCGCATCGATCCCAGCCGCTTCCGCAAGGAGCTGCTGCGCGACCAGCGCCTTACCCTTGGCCGCTATGACAGCCGCTTCACCGGCACCGATCCCGATGCCGCCGGCGAGACTCCGGACTACGACGCCTCCGATGCCGGCATCAGCGGCGCATTCGTCAGCGCGTTCCACGACTACGTCGACAAAGACCTCAATTACCACACCGACGTGGACTATCGGCCGACCTTCGGCGACATCATCAAAGACTGGGACTGGAAGCACAAAGCTGCCGACGAGATGCGCCCACTGCCGCTGGCCTACGTGGCCGGCGACCTGGCCCACGCGATGCGCACCAACCCCAACCTCAAGGTGTTGTCGGTCAACGGCTACTACGATTTCGCGACCCCGTTCTCCATCACCGAATTCGACCTGGCGCACATGAATCTCGATCCATCATTACGCGGCAACTTGCAGTTTCTGTACTACCCCTCCGGACACATGATCTATCTCAACACCGAAGCATTGAAGCAGCTCAAGACCGATGTATCGAACTTCTACGACCACGCTGCGCCACGGCGTTGATGCGGAGCCACTGACCATGCGCAAGTTTCTCATCGCCCCACTCGCCCTCGCCTTGATGCTGACGCTCGGCGGCATCGTTCATGCCGACGACGACACACCCAAGGATGCGGCCAAGACGCAGACTGACAAAGACAGCAAGAAGGACGCGCTGCCAATCCCGCCCGAGCGCAGCGTCGTCACCAAGCACAGCGTGCGCATCGATGGCCGCACGATCAATTACAAGGCCACCGCCGGAACCCTGCTGATCAAGGACGACAAGGACAAGCCGACCGTCAGCTTTTTCTATGTCGCGTACACCGTCGACGACGGCAAGCCGGGCAAGCGACCGGTGACGTTCATGTACAACGGCGGCCCGGGATCCTCGACCATGTGGCTGCACATGGGCTCGTTCGGTCCGGTGCGCGTGGCCAACCAGGGCGACCGGCCGATTCCGCCGCCGCCTTATCAAACTGTGCCGAATGACAACAGCCTGCTCGACAAGAGCGACCTGGTATTCATCGACGCGCCCGGCACCGGCTACTCGCAGCTGACCGGCGCCGCGGAGGGCAAGGATTTCTACGGCGTGGATCAGGACGCCCTAGCCTATGCGAAATTCATCACCCGCTACGTCAGCGACAACCATCGCTGGAACTCACCGAAATTTCTGTTCGGCGAGAGCTACGGCACAACCCGTTCGGCGGTGCTGGTGAAGGACCTGCAGGAGCAGGGCATGGAGTTCAACGGCGTTGTGCTGATGTCCTCGATCCTCGACTTCAACGTGTGGTCCACCACCGGGGTCGACCATGCCTTCGTGGTCAACCTGCCGAGCGAGGCGGCGATCGCCTGGTATCACAACAAGATCCCGAACAAGCCCGCCGACATCGCCAGCTTCCTCGCCGGCGTGCGCCACTTCGCCGACACCGATTACACGCTGGCCCTGGCCAAGGGCGACGCGATCGAGCCAGCCGAGGCCGACCGCATTGCGAACCAGCTGAGCCAATACATCGGCCTGTCGCCGACCTACATCAAGGAGGCAAACCTGCGCATCGATCCCAGCCGCTTCCGCAAGGAACTGCTGCGCGACCAGCGCCGCACCGTTGGCCGTCTGGATGGCCGTTTCGTAGGCATCGATCCTGACGCCGCCGGCGAGACACCCGACGGTGATGCGGCCAGCGATGCCGCCACCGGCGCTTACCTCGCTGCGTTCAATCAATACGCTGCGAGCGAACTGAAGTTCACGCAGGAAAGCCCCTATCTTCCCAATAACTACGAGGTGATCAATCGTGGCTGGGACTGGAAGCGCAAACAGGAGCACGGCTTCACCCAGGCACCGTACGTCGGCAGCGACCTGGCCGCCGCGATGCGCCGCAACCCGCACCTGAAGGTGTTCTCGGCCAATGGCTACTACGACCTGGCCACGCCGTTCTACGCCACCGAGTTCGATCTCGGCCATCTCGGGCTGGATCCGGCCATCCACAAGAACATCGAGTTCGGCTTCTATCCGTCCGGCCACATGATCTATTTCGACGTGAACGCGTTGAAACAGGTCAAATCGGATCTGTCACGCTTCTATGATGAGGCCGCGCCACACTCGTAGCCAACACCGTCACAGCAGACCGATCGATGACCGACAAGCCCACTGACAAGCCGCCAGTTGCGGCTGATGACGCACCACTCAACCCCCAGCGCCGCCGCCTGCTTGGTGGCATGGCGCTGGCGGGTGCGGCACTGACCCTCGGCGGCTGCGGGCCTACCGCCGGCAGCCGGTCAGCCGCGGTCGGCGTGCATGAACTGCTGCCCGATGCACTTGACGCGCTACTGCGCCAGCACATCCAGCACGTGGTGGTGCTGTATGCGGAGAACCGCAGCTTCAACAATCTGTTCGCACACTTTCCCGGCCTCGCGCAGCCACTGAAGGATCTGCACTCGCCGGAATACCAGCAGCGCGATCGCGACGGCACGTTGCTCGCCACCCTGCCGCCGATCTGGGGTGGCCTGGCGCCGCAGGCGCAGACCGTCGATCACCGGGACTACCAGATCGACGAACGCGCGATCTCCGACCTGCCGAACCAGCCATTTCCGCTGCACACGCCAGACGGCGCACCGCTGCCGCACGGCGTGGTCACGCGCGACCTGGTGCACCGCTTCTACGAAAACCAGCTGCAGATCAATGGCGGTCGCAACGACGGTTTCGTCGCCTGGGGCAACACCGGCGCGATGGTGATGGGCCATTACGCCGACACCGCGGTCAACCTGCGGTTGTGGCAGCTGGCGCGCCAGTACACCTTGTGCGACAACTTCTTCATGGGTGCCTTCGGCGGGTCGTTCCTCAACCACCAATACCTGGTGTCCGCGCAGCCGCCGTTCTACCCGCATGCGGATCAGGGACCGGGGAAATTCCAGATCGCCGTGGTGCAAGGTGATGACCCCACCGGCATCCATCCCACGCTCGCCGGCGACTCGCCGGCGAGCGCAATGCAAGGTCGGCCGAAGTTCGCTTCGCGCGATGTCCTGACACCCGACTTCTGGGCAGTGAACACGATCGGTCCGGCCTATGCGCCGGCCTTCACCCACGATCCGCACAATCCACAACTCGCCGATGCCGGCAGCCCGACCACGCTTCCACCGCAGTCTCATCTGACCATCGGCGACACGCTGTCGGAAGCAGGCATCGATTGGGCCTGGTATGCGGGCGGCTGGCAGCTCGCGCTGGACGGGCATGGCGACAACGACAGCCACACCTTTCCGGCCAGCCCCGCTTTCCAGATCCACCACCAGCCATTCAATTACTTCCAGCAGTTCGCGCCCGGCACGCCGGCTCGACAACAACACCTGCGCGACGCCGGCATCGGCGAACTGGCGAGCAGCAATCATTTCATCGCTGCCATCGAGGCCGGCACGCTGCCACCGGTGTCGTTCTACAAGCCCCAGGGTGATCTGAACATGCACGCCGGCTACTCCGACGTGGAAGCGGGCGATCGCCACCTCGCGGGCATCGTCGATGCACTGCAGAAAAGTCCGCAATGGCCGCACATGCTGGTGGTGATCACGGTGGACGAGAACGGCGGTTGGTGGGACCACGTAGCGCCGCCGAAGGGTGATCGCTGGGGGCCGGGGTCGCGCGTTCCTGCGCTGATCGTGTCGCCGTTCGCGAAGAAAGGCTTCGTCGATCACACGATCTACGATACCGGCTCGATCCTCCGCTTCATCACCCGGCGCTTCGGGTTGCCCAAACTACCCGGCCTGCGCATGCGCGACGATGCCATGATGGCCACTGGCGGACCGCCGCCCGGCGACCTCACCGCTGCCCTGCAGTTTGGCGCCAGCTGATCTGCTTCAAATCGACTACGCCAGCGCGTCATCACCTTCCGGAACAACTGCCATGCGTGAGATGTATCCCGAGATCGAGCCGTACCAGACTCAACACATCGCGGTCGATGCGATCCACACGCTGCGCGTCGAAGAGTGCGGGAATCCCGCCGGTGTCCCGGTGGTCTTTCTGCATGGCGGCCCGGGCGCAGGGCTGGCGACCTATCACCGGCGCTTCTTCGACCCGGCGCGCTATCGCATCGCGCTGTTCGACCAGCGTGGCGCCGGACAGTCCACGCCGTTCGCCGACCTCACCGACAACACCACCTGGCACCTGGTCGCCGATATCGAAACGATCCGCGAACAACTCGGCATCGAACGCTGGGTGGTATTCGGCGGCTCATGGGGCTCCACGCTGGGGCTCGCCTACGCGCAGGCACATCCCGAGCGCGTGCTCGGACTGGTACTGCGCGGCATCTTCCTGTCCCGACCGCCGGAGATCCGCTGGTTCTATGAGGAAGGTGGCGCGTCGATGATCCTGCCGGAGAAATGGCAGCGCTACGCCGCCGTGATTCCGCCGGAGGAACGCGTCGAGATGATGGAAGCCTACTGGCGTCGGCTAAGCTCGGACGATGAAGCGGTGCGGCTCGCCGCCGCGCAGGCGTGGGGAGCCTGGGAAGGCGGCAGCATCACGCTGGAAGAAAGTCCGGAAACCGAGGCGACCTTTGCCACGCCCGAGATCGCGGTGAGCCTGGCACGAATCGAGGCACACTACTTTCGCCACCATTGCTGGCTTGAGCCCGACCAGCTGCTGCGTGGCGTAGCGAAGATCCGCCACATCCCCAGCACCATCGTGCACGGCCGCTACGACATCATCTGCCCCGCCAAAAGCGCCGTCGATCTCCACGATGCATGGCCAGAAGCGGACTTCCACATCGTGCTCGCCGGCCACGCCGCATCGGAGCCAGCCATCGTCGATGTATTGGTACAGGCCACCGACCGGCTCGCTGATCGCTACTGCTAATACAACGTCACTTGCGACTGGCAAATCGCTAGCCGCCGAGCAAATCGTTTACGCAAAGAAGAGCTAGCAGATCATGCTGGCTCTTCTTTAGTAGGCCACGTATTCAGCCCACCTTTTTTGGGACAATGACAGCCTGCGGAGAGATCTGTTGACACTTGATATGGGTGCAATAGTAATAAGTACATGCTCCGCCGGTGCACACTTGCACCATGCACCCCTGCGGGTCACAGAGGCTACCTCCACTCTGTGGATTCACAGTGTAGGTCCGGCCGAAAGCGTCTTGATACACACTGTCCTTGCTACCCGGCACTGCCTTCAACTGTAGCGCCTGCGGCATATTGTTGATTTGTTCCGACACGGGTGTTACTTGGGCAACCACTGGAGCCCCCATCAAGCAGAGGAACAACCCAAATATCACGGCACTCAGATTAGACCGGAATTTCATACTTCTACTCCTGTATTTGTTGTGCACGGGGGTGTGGCCCGAGATCGCTGCGGCTCTCATATCCCGGTATCCGAAGACAGTCAGCTACACACTTTGACTGTTGTGCTTCAGAAGTTCACAGCATGCTTCGTATCGGCAGTGGAGGATGTAGGACATGACCTATCCAGCGCGTCCGTTCCCGGCGCTGACAGACCTGACCCTCCCGCAAGGTAACGTCATGCGATGCCTCACTTTTCGACGAATACTTGCCACCGGTGTTCGCGCAGCGACACCCCCGAGATAAGCGACACCCCCGAGATACATGAGGCGACACCAATTCGAACTAGCTGTCGTCAATGTGGTTCGCGCCCGGGGTGGCCAGCCTTCCTCGCGGTACTCGGCATCTTCTGGTTGATGGCGGCAAAACTCCCGCTTTGGGGCTGAGCGTTGATCGCGAGTTGGTGTCACGAAAAGCGAAGTCGCGCAAGAAACGGATAGCGCACCATCGGCGTACGCATCGAGAATGCGACCTTCCTCCCACACTGGAATGCCGCCCATGCTGACGTTGTTCGACTATCTGCCCTCGCAGAACGCCTGGAAAGTGCGGCTGTTGCTCCATCATCTGGGCCGGCCGTATCGCACGGTGCCGGTCAGCATCTTCGAGGGTGAAGGCAAGACCGCGGAGTTCATGCGCATCAGCCCGACCGGCGCCGTGCCGGCGATCCAGCTCGACGATGGGCGCACGCTGGCGGAGTCGAATGCGATCCTCGCGTATCTCGCCGAGGGCAGCGCCTATTTGCCGAGCGACCTGTTCAATCGCGCCAAAGTGCAGCAATGGCTGCATTTCGAGCAGGAACGGGTGGAGTCGGTGATCGGTTCGCTGCGCTACTGGACGATGACCGGCAAGCTGTCGCGCCGCTCGACGGAGATGATCGAGGGCAAGCGTGCCGCGGCAGGGCGCACGCTGGACATCCTGGAACGCGAACTGGCGACGCGGCCCTTCCTTGCCGGGGACAGCTACACGATTGCCGATATGGCGGTATTCGCGTACGCCAGCCGCGCCGAGGAAGCCGGGCTGGCGCTGGAGCCTTATCCGCATTTTCGGGCCTGGATCGCGCGGATCGAAACGCAACCAGGCTTTCTCGCCACCATGCACCCCTACTCGCTCGACCCGCATTCCAGCGGGGAATTGCCCTAGTACCGACGTCCGCCACGGGCGGCGCAGGTGGGGGCAGTGGCATACTGGGCTTTTACGGTTCGAGAATCCCCCCCATGCGCCTCCTGTCTGCCCTCGCCTTTGGCACACTGTTGCCGTTGGCTGCCCACGCTGCCGAACCGCATTCCTATGCGCAGCCGGACCAGGTGGTCGTGACCCATCTCGACCTGGATCTGAAGCTGGATTTCCCGCATCGGGAGCTGGATGGTCAGGCCACGCTGAAGCTGGACTGGAAAAACCCGCAGGCCCCATCGTTGGTGCTGGACACGCGTGATCTGAAGATTGCGAAGATCGAGTCGTTGGGTGCCAATGGCCAGACGGCCCCGCTCAGCTATGTGCTCGCGCCAAGCGATAAGCAGCTCGGCAGCAAGTTGACGATTGCCACGCCGAATCATCCGACCCAGGTGCGCATCGTCTACACCACCTCGCCCGCTGCGTCCGGCTTGCAGTGGCTGACGCCAGCACAGACCGCCGACAAGAAACAGCCGTTCATGTTCTCGCAGTCCGAGTCGATCCATGCGCGCTCATGGGTGCCGCTGCAGGATTCCCCCGCGATCCGCTTCACCTACACCGCCCATGTAAAGGCACCGAAACAGACACGCGTGGTGATGAGCGCACTCAACGATGCGAACCATCCCTTGAACGGTGACTACACGTTCGACCAGCCGCATCCGATTCCCTCCTACCTGCTGGCCATCGGCGCAGGCGATATCGCGGTGAAGGAAACTGGCCCGCGTTCGGCCATCTATGCCGAACCCTCGGTAGTCGGCAAGGCCGCGCACGAGTTCGAAGACACCGAAAAGATGATCGCCACGGCCGAGCAGCTGTACGGACCGTACCGCTGGGGTCGCTACGACATCCTGGTGCTGCCGGCGAGCTTTCCGTACGGCGGCATGGAAAACCCGAACATGACGTTCGCCACGCCGACCGTGCTGGTCGGCGACAAGAGCCTCGTCTCGCTGGTGGCGCATGAGCTGGCGCATTCGTGGTCGGGCAACCTGGTGACCGCCGCGTCGTGGCGCGATATCTGGCTCAATGAAGGTGTCACCACCTACGTGCAGGGCCGCATCACCGAAGCCTTGTACGGCAAATCGCAGGCTGACGAGGAGGCGCTGCTGGACGCCCGCGCGCTGCAGAAGGAAATCGGCGCGATGCCGACCAACTCGCAGAAGCTGGCCCCGGATCCGCGCGGCATTGATGCCGATGATTCGCTGTCCGATGTGGCCTACAGCAAGGGCTCGTGGTTCCTGCGCACGCTGGAGCAGCGCTTCGGTCGCGCCACGTTCGACGACTACCTCAAGGGCTACTTCAACCACTTCGCATTCCAGAGCATCACCACCGAGCAGATGCTCGCCTACATGAAGCCGAACCTGATCGAGAAGTACCCCGGCAAGATGAGTATGGCCGAGGTAAACGACTGGGTTTATGGATCTGCCATTCCGAAGGACGCGCCGCTGCCCGACTCGGCGCGCTTCGACAAGATCGATCAGCAGCGCAGCGCGTTTCTCGCCGGCACGCTGGACGCCGACAAGCTCGATGCGAAGGGTTGGAACACGCAGGAGTGGATGTATTTCCTGAACCGCCTGCCCGACGTTACACCGCTGGCCAAGATCCAGCAGATCGATGCCGCCTGGCACCTCACTGGCACCCCGAACGCCGAGATCGGCATGCGCTGGTACACCCATGCGATTGCTGCCGGTGACAAGGCCGTGTGGCCGGCCGCCGCCGATCACATGACCCGGATCGGCCGGCTGTACCTCACACTGCCGCTATACCAGGCGCTGGCCGCGACATCGGCAGGCCTGACTTATGCCGAGCAGGTTTACGCCAAGGCCAAATCGGGTTACCACCCGCTAACCCAGCAAGCGGTGGAGGCGATTTTCGCCAAGGCGCACAAGATCGAAAATTAAACTGGCTGCTTTGTTTCTCGGGGGAAGAGCGACCCCTCCCCACCCCTCCCCTGCAAGCAGGGCAGGGAGCAAACCCGACTAAACCTGACGAATCCAATGAATCCAAAGAAAACGATCGCTCCGCCAACAGCAGCTTCCACCGCCCGTCCGCTTTGGAAACGGTTGTTGCTGCGCCGGCTGAAATTCCTGGGTTGGCTCGCCGCGATACTTGTTGTCGTGGTTGGCGGTAGTTACCTGTTTGCGCCGCAGTGGCTGATGCGTGCGAACTTCATGCGCCAGGCGATGTCGGCGAATCTGGACAAGCATTCGGTGCAGGCCGGCGATACCCGCTGGGTTTACTACGAAGGCGGCAACGGACCGACCATCGTGCTGCTGCACGGCTTCGCCGCCAACAAGGAAGTATGGCTGGAGACGGCCAAGCTGCTGACCCCGCACTTTCACGTGATCATTCCCGACCTGCCCGGTTGGGGAGAATCTTCACGGGAGCCCGATGCCAGTTACAACGTCGACGCGCAGGCCGCACGGCTTGATGCGTTTGTGCAGACCCTGGGACTGCAGCGTTTTGTGCTGGTCGGCCATTCGCTCGGCGGCGCAATTGCCGGCGTCTACGCCACCGAGCATCCGGAACATGTCGCCGAACTGGCGCTGGTCGATTCGTTCGGCCTGAAGTACCAGGAAAACGCATTTTCCCGCGAGACCATGGCAGGCAAGGATCCGTTCGTGTTTGACGACCGTGCCGGCTTTGCCCGCGCCTCGGCGCTGGCCTTTGAGAAGCCGCTCGATCTTCCTGGCCGCATTGTCGATGTGCTGGTCAAGCGCAATCAGCTGGACCGGACGTTCATCGAGCAAAATTTCAAGGAGCTACGCGACCCGTCCCAATACCTCGCACTGCAGAACCGCCTGGGCCAGCTGGAGATGCCCGTACTCGGCCTGTGGTGCCATGACGACAAGATCATCGACCTGTCGGCCCTGGACAGCCTGCGCAACGGCCTGACCCACGCCAGTTCGATCAGCACCAGCACCATCAACGGCTGCAACCACATGCCGATGCTGGAGAAGCCCAACGAAACCGCTCAGATTCTGATCGGATTTGCGCTGGCGCATTGAGTCTGACCTGCGCGATGAGGCCGTACGGGCTGGTTAGCTGCGAGTCAGCTGCGGATCCAGATCATTGTGATTTTGGGGCAACATGTGACAATGACGTCACAAACCCGAAGATAGGCGCGTTTTCTTGGAAGAAGATGGAATCATGCAACGACCGATGAAGCGAAACCTCGTGCGCGCAGGCGTGGAGTCCATCGTGCGCATGTCGTCCACTCCGACCAACTACTGGGTCGAGGTTGGTGTCGACGTCACGCTTTGCCTGTTGCTCAGCGTCGAAGGCTGGCGGCTAAATGCCGGCGGCCCGCTGGCGGCGTTGCTGGCAGTCGCGCTGGGGCTGTTTGCCTTCAGCTTCGTCGAGTACTTCTTTCACCGCTGGATGTTCCACACGCGGATACCGCTGTTCGCGCAGGGGCATCGTATGCACCACGAACGCCCGCTGGGCTACGACTCACTGCCGTTCTTCCTGCCAGGGGCTGTGCTGCTCATCCTGACCGGCTTGTGTGTGCTGATCGTACCCACCGGATTTGCACTTTTGATGATGGGCTCGGTGACTTTCGGTTACATCGCCTACGGGCTGAGCCACTTCACCATTCACCATGTCCGTTTCAAGAACCCGCTGCTGCGGCGCTGGGCGGGCGCGCACCACGTCCATCACTATCACCCGAACAGCAACTTTGGCGTCACCACACCCCTGTGGGACGTGTTGCTCGGCACGCGCTATGTGCGGCAGCCCAGAAAGATCTGAGGGGCCGTCCATCTGATGGCCGGGGTTCGGCGAATCAGTCGGGCTCTCGATCAGACCAGGCCTCAATCAACCGCGCTCTCGATCGAACCTCAGAGCACTCCAGGTACCAGCGCCTTCACGCGCCGCATATAGTCGGCGTAGGCATCGCCGAAGTATTCGCCGAGCCAGCGCTCCTCCAGCCGCAGCTTGCGCCAGAACGAAACGGCCACGATCGCCACGGCGAGCAGCGCGCGCCATTCGCCAATCATCAGTGCTGTGCCGAGGAGGGCCAGGAGAAGGCCGCTGTAGATCGGGTGCCGCACATAGCGATACGGACCCGCCTCGATCAATTCGTGCCCCTGCTTGAGCTGCACCACGCCGCTCCAGTTGCGGCCAAGCACCATGCGCGCCCAGCAGGCGAACAGCAGGCCGGCGATCGTCGTGAGCAGCCCCGACCAGACGACCCACAACAGCGACGGGACGAAGCTCCCATCCAGCACCGTGCCCGAAAACATCGCAAGCGGCTGCAACAGTACAAGGGCCACGATGATCGGCAACACATATTTGCCAAAACGCGATCGCGCCGATTCAACGCGCGTAGCTGGCTTGACGCCACGCGCGCTCCACGCCCAGTACAGCAGCCACGCCAGCCACGCACCGATCGTGATGGCACCGAATGGAACGTGCATGCCACCCCCATGAGCTACTTCGGATGTTATCGATAACTTGTCACTGATGACCGAACGACTTCCAGCGTTTCGCGTAGCAGATCAATCGGCGACGTCGCCCACCAGCCGATCCAGTTCCGCCTTCAGCGTTGCACCGTTCACACGCAGCCAGTCACGCTGTTCGCGCCAGTCGGGAAACAGGTTTTCGACCTGGGCCCAGAAGCGCGGCGCGTGACTGCGCACCTTGAGGTGACACAACTCATGCGCCAGCACGTAACGCAGGGCGGCGGGCGGTGCCAGGGCAAGGGCAAGATCGAGGTTGATGCGGTCGCGCGTGTCGAGACTGCCCCACAGGCTTTTCATCGGGCGAATTTTCAGCGCCGTCGGCGCCAGCCCCAGCTGCGGCACGTAAGCGGCCAGCCAACGCGAGACGTCACGGCGCATCATCGCTTCCAGATGCGAGGCGAGCAGGCCGCGGGCGATCGGCAGTGCGCGGGTATGCGGTCGCGGGATGACCAGGGTCAGACCCACGTCGCCTGGCTCGATACGCGGGTACGGGCCTTCGGCCCAGTCCAGCGTCACCATCTCGCCGCGCAACGGGATGTCGGTGGCATAGCCCACGCGCAACGGCGGCAGCGGCTTCATGATCAGGTTCAGTTCGTCGAGCTTCTGTTCCAGCCACTCGGCATGGCTGCGCAGGAACGCGTTGACCTGGGCCGGATGGGTGCCCTGGGGATAGGACACCCGCGCACCCTTGGGCGTGACGGTGAGGCGCAACCGGCGCGCACGTGGGTGGGCGGCCTTCAGCACCATGATGGTGTTGCCGCTGATCGTCGCCAGTTCCAGCCAGTCGCCTTCCAGATGTTGCGCCATAACCCTGCCTGTAGCACCTCGGCCTGTTCTGACAAATAGGGGAATCCGGACCGCCCGCAAGCGACCGGACGCTCAGTATGCCGCTCCGGCAGGCCCGACGGTGTGGTTTTTTCGTTCAGTGCAGGGAGAGCCTGCTCTTAGCTATCGGCGGGTCGCGGCAGCCCGAACCATTCCTCAAGTTTGCCCAGCAACCGCTCCAGTTCCAGCGTCAGCAAGGCAAAGCTGGCGTCCAGCTCGGCGCGGGCGTCCTGCTGGCTGTCGCCCATCTCATCCATCACGACATCCAGGAATTTCAGCTTGCGGATGATCAGATCCTCGCCCAGCACGAAGCTGATGCGATCATCGAACGTCAACCCGAGCAGGAAGACCTGCTTGCCGTTGCGCAGATGCTCCTTCACTTCCTCCGCGTCCAGATCCTGGCGGCGGCACTTGGCAATCGCGCCGGTAGCTGTAGCCGGGTCGCGCAGCTCGCACTCGTCGCCGAGGGTCAGACCGGCCGGCAGGTTGCCGTTCGCCAGCCAGTCGGTCATCAGCACGCGCGGACCTTCTTCCGGCGCCAGCGGCACCGCCGGGAAGCTGCCCAGCGCCTCGCGGACCTGGGTCAGCGCGTTTTCGGCGGACTTGCGGCTCGATGTATCCAGCACCAGCCAGCCGTGCTTCGTGTCGACATAGGCGGACATTCGCGAGTTGCGCACGAACGCGCGCGGCAGCAGTTCGTTCAGCAGATCCTCCTTGATCCGCTTGCGCTCGCGGCCGCCGACCTTGCGGCCTTCCTCTTCGGCGATTTTCTGCACTTTGCGATGCAGTTCTTCGTTGATCACCTGCGCCGGCAGCAATTTGTCTTCGCCGCCTACGGTGAGCAGGGTGCAGTGCTTCACGGTATGCGTGAGCGGCTCTTCTTCGCCACGCCCCAGTGGCGGCACGAAGCCCTTGGTGAACATCTCCAACGGGCCACACGGGCGCAGGCGATGCTCGGCCAGCGCTTCATCGAGACGCTTCAGATCGGTGGCAACGGCGGGGGAAAAGCGGAACAGCGTGAGATTGCGAAAAAACATGGATATCCGAATGAGTGCCGCCCGGAGGCGAAGGTTTTACTGCCGTCATCCCTGCGAAGGCAGGGACCCAGTGCCTTGGCTTGATCGAAGGCGCTAGGTCCCTGCCTTCGCAGGGATGACGAATGGAGAATTCAGCGCGAGACAGCGGCCACCGCTGCCGCCACGGTATCGAGGTTGGCGTGATTCAGCGCGGCGACGCAGATGCGCCCGGTATCCAGAGCGTAGATCGCGTATTCGTCACGCAGCCGGTGCACTTGCGCCTTGCTCAGGCCGGAATAGGAAAACATGCCGGCCTGCCTGTTGATGAAGCTGAAATCCGGCGCACCAAGAGCGGCTAACTTGTCGACCAGGCCAGCACGCATCGTATGAATGCGTGCACGCATTTCGCCCAGCTCGTGTTCCCAGCGCACGCGCAGCTCGGGACTGCCCAGCACGCCGGCCACCAGACTCGCGCCATGGGCGGACGGGCTGGAATAGTTCGCGCGGATGGTCTGCTTGATCTTCGACAGCAATCGCGCCGCCTCGTCGCGATCGACGCCCACCATCGACAGCGCGCCGACCCGTTCGCCATACAGCGAAAACGACTTCGAATACGAGTTGGCCACCACGAACGCCTCGGTGCCCGATGCGGCGAGCATGCGCACCGCGGCGGCATCCGCGTCGATACCCTTGTCGAAACCCTGATAGGCGATGTCGATGAACGGCAACAACCGGCGCTCCTGCATCAGGGCGATCACCTGCTTCCATTGCGCCTCATCGAGATCGACGCCAGTCGGGTTGTGGCAGCAGGCGTGCAGCAATACCACCGTGCCCGGCTCCAGCTGACCCAGATCCTCCAGCATGCCGGCGAAATCCAGGCCGTGGGTGACCGAGTCGTAGTAGCGGTAATCGACCAGCTCGAAACCGGCGGTGCGAAATACCACGTGGTGATTGCCCCAGCTCGGGTTGCTGATCGCGATCTTCGCGCCCGCGCCAGCTACCTGCTTGAGCAGATCGGCCGCCACGCGCAACGCCGCGCTGCCGCCGATGGTCTGTGCAGTCGCCACCCGTCCGGCTGCCAGCAGCGGCGATTCCGCACCAAACAGCAACTGCTGGGTGAGCTTGGTATAGGCCGGCAGGCCATCGATCGGCAGATAGCCGCGCGGCTTGCCCGCCGCTACCAGCGCCTGCTCCACTTCATGCACCGTCGGCAGCAGCGGGATGCGGCCCTGCTCGTCGATATAGATGCCCACGCCCAGATTGATCTTGCCCGGGCGGCTGTCGGTGAGATAAGTCTCGGTCAAGCCCAGGATCGGATCGCCCGGGGCCATTTCAACGGATGCAAAGAAGGACACGGTGGCTACTCGAATGGATTGAAGTGGGGTGCGGGGTTGAAGAATATCGGATGCATCAAGTATGCGTTGCCGCCGTCTCATCGGCTGCGTCTGAGGGCCACGCTGAGGCTCCAGCAGCGCGTGCGCCCAGCGCAACGAAATCGAACAACGCACGATCGGCCAGCTGCGAGGGTGACACATTGCCCAGCGCGCGGAAGATGTTCTCGCTGCGGCCAGGCTGCACCTGCTCCCACTCGGCCAGCATGCGCTGCACCGCCTTGCGCTGCAGATTGTCCTGCGAGCCACACAGGTTGCACGGAATGATCGGGAATTGCTTATGCAGGGCGTAGTCGGCGATGTCGCTTTCCTTGCAGTACGCCAGCGGCCGGATCACCACATGCCGGCCATCGTCGGAGCGCAGCTTCGGCGGCATCGCCTTAAGCTGCGCCTGATAGAACAGGTTGAGGAAAAACGTCGCGAGAATATCGTCGCGATGATGACCCAGTGCGATCTTCGTGATGCCGTTGGTCGCCGCCCAGTTGTACAGCGCACCACGGCGCAGCCGCGAACAGAGGCTGCACATGGTCTTGCCGGCCGGGATCACCCGCGTCACCGTGCTGTAGGTGTCCTGCTCGATGATGTGGAACGGCACTCCGCGCGCCGTCAGGTAGTCAGGCAACACATGCTCGGGAAAGTCCGGCTGCTTCTGGTCCAGATTCACCGCGATCAGCTCGAAGCGGACCGGCGCCTTCACCTGCAATTGCAGCAAAATATCCAGCATGGTGTAGGAGTCCTTGCCCCCGGACAGGCACACCATCACCTTGTCGCCATCCTCGATCATGCCGAAATCGCCAATCGCCTGTCCCACCTGATGACGCAGGCGTCGGGCCAGTTTGTCGGCCTCGGCGGCTGGCATGCGATGGAGTTCGGGCTGGGCGGACATGATGGGGAATCGGGCTAAAAGAAAGCTCATTGTAGCCGGCTGGCCGATGGGCTTCCGGCGACGCAGACGGCGCGTGTTCAGGAGAGTTCTCTCCACAGCCCAATCATTGCCATACCACCGCAGGATCGCGCCGCAGTGTCCATCTGCTGGTCGAGCCGCGGGATCAGCATCGCGATCTCGATTTGGCGATCGATCCAGCGCAGCAACAAAAAGCCCGGGCGAGGATCGAACCTCACCCGGGCCTTGTTTTGCTTTAGTGCTTGAGAAAGGGGTGCCTGGGCGCCCCGCGCTCGTCTTACCAGCTGACGCCGCCGCCGACGCCGACCGACGATTCCGAACCGGATACCGACGCACCGATGGACACACTCGCGCGATTCGAGTTGAACGCACGCTGGTAGCCCACCGAGAACGCGCCCTGGCCGTTGTAGTTGCCGGCACCGAAGCCCACGCGGTTGTCACCGGCCAGGCCCGACGTGTTCGCCGTCATCTGCGACATGGCCGCGCCCATGGCACCCACGCGATCCAGCCGCTGATTGACCTGGCTGAACTGGTCATTCATCTGGGTTTGCAGATTGGACAGGGACTGCACATTGCCCAGGGCGGAGTCAGTATAGGCATTGGCGGCTGAAAGCGTCTGCTGCGAGCTCGCATCGGTATAGGTCTTGGCCGTAGCCAGCGCCGCATTGACCTGGCTGACATTGGCCGCGTCAGTCGCCTGCACACCTGCTGCAACGTTGGTGATCTGACGCTGGTTGGTGGCCGTACCGACTGATACCGTGTTGGCCACGTTGGCGACCGAACCCTGGCCCAGTGCCACCGCGTTGGCCGCAGTCACCGAAGCACCCTGGCCAATCGCCGTACCCGAAGCTGCCGTCACCGACGCACTCTCGCCTACGGCCACGGCATTTGTCGCTGCCACGGCGATGGTGCTGTTGGCACCCACCGCCGTGCTGCCGTCGGCGTTCACCTTGGCGCTGCCGCCCACGGCTGTGTCATTCGGGCCTGCTGCAAAGCTGTTGCCGCCGATCGCCGTGCCGCTGCTGCCGGCGGCCGAGGCGCTGCTACCCACCGCTACACCACTCGGGCTGGTGCCGACCGTGGCATTGCCGCTGCCACCCACCGCAATCGTGTTGGGCATGCCAGCACCACCGGTCGTACCCAGCATCGCCTCCACCTGGCCAAGATTGACTGCATCGGTATCTGACGTACCGGCAGCAACATTGGTGATCTGACGCTCAGCACCCACCGAACCCACGGACACCGTGTTGTCGCGATCGGCCACCGAGTTGGCGCCCAGTGCTACGGCATTCTGTGCCGTGACAGACGCGCCATAGCCAATCGCCTCACTCAAGACGCCGCTCGCCGCGGCATTAACACCGATGGCCATGGACTGATTGACGCTTGCGCTGGACGCGGCGCCAATGGCCACCGAGTCGCTGATATCCAGGTTGGGCTGGGTTCCGTCGGTGTCGCCGTCGTTCGGGTTACCGGCGGTAGCGCCATTGCCGATCGCCATGTTGCGCGTGCCAAAGCCACCACCGGCCCAGGCGTTGGTACCCATGGCCTGGTCGCCGGTCCAGCCGGCCGTGGCGTTATGGCCGAACGCCACGGCGTCCGTACCCCAGGCGACGCTGCCGGTACCCACCGCCGTACCGTTGATCAGATCGCCGGCAACCGAACCATTCGCGATGGCGCCGCGGCCAATCGCCACGCCACCGTCGCCTTGAACATTTGCTTCGTAACCGATGGCGATCGCGCCAGCGGTCTGGTCGGCGCCGGTGTAGCCGGGGCCGCCCAAGTTAGAGGTCCCGGTGGCGCTGCCAGCGGCTGTGGCTCCCGCGCCCAGCGCGACGCTGAAGTCGCCAGATGCAAGGGCGCCCGCGCCGAAAGCACTCGCGCCCACACCAGGAGCCTGCGTTCCGCCGCCGCCGGTTACAGCGCCGGTGGCATTGACATCCAGCCAGCCGCCCACCGCGGTCGAACCAGGGCCGGTCGAATACGAGCCAGCACCCACGGCTACCGAACCCTCGCCGTAACCGATCGCCGAGGTACCGACAGCCACTGCGTCGTAGCTGCCTTGAGCGAGACCAGCGCCATAGCCGACCGCCACGCCGTACTGGGCACCATCGGCAATCGCGTTGGCGCCGACGACGACGCTGCCTGTCGAGTACTGGTTGACATTGCCGAAGCTCGAACCCGAGTTTGTTTCCACGGCCTCAGCACCAGCGCCAATCACAATGGTGTTCGGCGAGTTCTGCTCGGCGATAGCCCCTCCACCGTTCCCGGAGCCGGCTGCAATCACGATGCTGTTGTCACCCAGCGCATAGGCGCCGCTGCCGATCGCCGTGGAAGCAACGCCCGAGGCACTCGCGCCACTTCCGAACGCAGCCGCGGAGTTGCCTGATGCGTTCGCGCCCATGCCCACCGCAGTGGCGTACTGGCTGCTGGTTGAAGCCTCGTAGCCCAGTGCCGTCCCGTACGATGCCGTTACACTCGATGAATAACCCATGGCGACGCCGCCAGCGACCGAGACCGGGGTGGCGCTCTCATCGCCAACCGCGGCCGATGCGCCAATCGCGATGGACTGGGTGCTGGCGTTGATCGCCGCACCATACCCCATGGCAAGATCTTGTCTGAAGAACCCCGGTACAGGGGTGCCAGTAGAAAAGCCCAGGTTGCTTATGCTCGCCTGAGAGCCGAGCACAACGCTGTTGGAGATGTTGGTATCCGACGCCTGGTAGCCAATGACCATGCTGCTGGAACCCAGCACTGACGCACTGGTGCCGATCGCCATGCTGTTGGAGCCGGACGCCAGCGAGCTGTTGCCAAACGACATGGCGTTGTTGCCCGTCGCCTGGGCGCCATCGCCCAGCGCGACGCTATTCGATCCGCTGGCAGTCGTGACCACCGCCGCGGAGTTCGCGCTACCGATCGCCGTTGCGTAATTGCCGGTTGCCTGCGCAGCTTCACCCACTGCTGTGCTGCTGTCGGTCGCTGCATTGGCGCCCGCACCCAGGGCCGTGCTGTTGGCGCCCGTGGAGGTCGCGCCGGAGCCGAGTGCCACGCTGGAATTGCCCACGGCGTTCGAGCCATACCCCACAGCCGTGCTGTTGTCAGCCTGCGCCTGGGCGTTCGTGCCCATCGCGACGCTGTAGCTGCCCAACGTGTTGGCGCCGGAACCGGCTGCCACGTCGCTGTAGCCGCCAACGACGGCAAAGCTCGGAGGAGCGCCGGCAGGAGCCGAAATCGTCACGTAGCCCGCGCCCTCACTGATCCCCGTGCCCGGAGCGGTGGTGATCGTCGGCGGCGTCACGGCCTGGATGCTCTGCGTCATTGCGGCGGCGCAGATCAACGAATCCGTTTGATCGGGAAGACTGATACCAGGAAAAGCCACACCGCATGCCATGGCACTGAGCGGTGCCAGCGCGATACCACCGACGAGCACGGCGAAAGCGGTTTTGCGTGGCGAACTATTGCGACCCTTGCCCGCCGAGCGAGCATGTTCCGAAGCTACCACCACGGCGCCAAGCGTGCGGCTCCAGACTTTGCTGTAGATTTTATTCACTAGATGTCTCCCCTAAAAACCTTCGGCGATGCTCCCGCTCCCCGCGGTACAGGACGTGCCAACGCATGCCTACAGGTACCCAATGAAAGGAACACCAAAACGGCGTCCCCATTTGTAATCCGCGTCGAGATTCGATTACGCTCAACGTGAAGTCACGCACGCTTTCACACGGCTCACACTCAACTTGCCGGCCTCACGAAACTCACGCTTGCTCACACCGGCCAGACAGAGAAAAATGCAAAGGCGAGCCGTAGTTTCAGAGGATTTTCTGTTGATCATTCCGGGGCTTCGTGCGGTGCAGGATTGGCTCGCGCGAGCTCCTGCAGATGACCCGGTCGATCGGCTGAACGCACCCTTCATGCAAGTGCTGCTGATGGCGTTGGGACTGGCGGTGCCATTCAGCCGGCTCTATGCGCTGTTCGTGGAACCAGCCGTGACATGGTCTGTCGCGCAACTGGTCGACATGGGTACGGATGGGCTGATAACGCTGGCTGCCTGGACCGGCGTGCTGTTGATCCGGCGCGGACGTTTCCGCCTTGGCATCGAGCTGTTTCTCTGGGTGATGCTGCTATCGGCGGCAACTGCCTATGCGCTGACAGGCTATAGCCACGCACCACCTGATCCCGTGCCACTCATCTTGATGGCCACCGGTGGCATCGTGCTTGGGCGACGCACGCTGTGGTCGATCTATGTGGCTGTGATCGGCTTGTTCGCACTAGGTCAGTTGGCCGACGGGATGTGGCTGGCGGGCCAAACGCCGTGGACATGGAACGTCTTTCACGCGTTGCCGTTACTGGTGTCGGCTTATCTACTGGCTGCGTTGATTCTTGACCGCAGTATCACTGCGTTGCGCGCCGCGCTGGATCAATCTATCCAGCGCGGCGTGGCGCTGGCGCTTGCCAATACACGACTGCAGGATGAAATCGTGGAACGTGAGCGCACCCAGAATCAGCTGATCCATTCGCAAAAAATGGATGCGGTCGGCCGTATCGCCAGTGGCCTCGCACACGATTTCGACAACGTGCTCAGTGTCGTGCTTGGCTATGCATCACAACGCGAGCAACTTGCCGATCTCGGCACCACAGCTCTTCTCAACGCGCTCGAAGGCATTGAGATTGCCGCGCTACGCGCGCTGACGATCAGTCGAAAACTGCTCAATTTCAGCCGGCAGGAAACGAGTCAGACTCAGGTGTTCGATGCGGCCGTCGCACTCGACGAACTCGAACCCATGTTGCGTCAGCTGCTTGGCCGCTACATCCAGCTCGACATCACGTTGCGCGATCACAACGTGCCGATCCTTCTGGATCGTGGTCAGTTCGAGCTGATGATCCTCAACATCGCAGCAAATGCACGCGACGCGATGCCCGACGGTGGTCGCTTCAGCTTGATTCTGGAGCGTGCTGCAGCGGAACCGATCTTACTGGTGAGCCTTATCGATACGGGCATCGGCATGGGCCCCGACATCCAGGCCAAGGTGTTTGAGCCGTTCTACACCACCAAGCCGTTCGGACGCGGGACAGGGCTTGGGCTCGCCGTGGTCGCCAGCATGATTGATGCTGCAGGCGGCACGATCGACGTAGCGAGCGCACCCAACAACGGCACCCGTTTCAGTATTCGGATACCGTTGCATATCGCGTCACGGAACCCGTCCGCACTCAACCCCTAGCTCGGCCGCGATCGTCCAGGCAGCCTGTGGCAACGCTCAGGATTGGCTGGCGAACAGATAACCTTGTCCGCGCAAGGTCAGCAGCGGCAATGGCCGACCCACTGCATCCTGTGCTTTGCGACGTAGCCGGTGCACCATCATTTCCAGCCGGTGCGGATCAAATTCGTAGACATCGGAAGTCAGCGCGGCGATCAGCGTCTCGCGCGCGACCGGCTCACCTTCCGCCGCCAGTAATACCCTCAGTATGCAACGCTCAGGTGCCGTCAACGGCAACGGCAAGCCTGTGGGCGTGACCAGGCACCAGTCGTCTGTATCCAGGCGCCAATGTCCCGGCTCGGTAGCCGCATGCGGGCTTGCCGCAACATCACCCACAGCCAGGCGGCGCGCGACACTATGCAGCGTCGCCGCCAACACCTCGATATTCACTGGCTTGAGCAGGAATGCATCGGCGCCATTGGTGAGCGCGCGAATATGGTCGTCCTGCCCCGTGTTGCCGGTCAGCATGCAAATTCCAAGTTTAGAGACCTCGCGCAGATGTCGCACGACACTCAATCCATCTTCGTCGGGCAGACCAATGTCGAGCACCACGATATCGAAACGATGCCGCAGCATGTTCCGATAAAGTTCGGCGGCCGTCCCTGCGCCAGTCACCTCAAAGCCGAAGTAGCGCAAGCCGGGAATGATGATGCCTTCGCGTAGCTGTGCATCGTCTTCCAAAACGCCAATGCGCCACGGGCGGCCCGGTGGTGGGGCGGTCACCTTTGAAGTTCGATCATTCATGCTGTTCGGATTTCCGTATCACCGGTCACGATTGGTGGATTTGCATTCATAGTGTGCTGCTGCTTGTCGCGTCAAGCGGCATCGGTGATCGAGCGGCAAAGACTGTTGACCTGATACGGACGGCCCCACTTACATTCCGTATTGTCGGTAGCGCGGGCAACAGCTTTGACGCCTCTGAGGCGCAACGTTTTCGTATGGAAGTCCATTGCACCAATGCTTATGGACGCCTCGACTGGCACGGCAAAGCCATGCCAGTCGAGTGCACGTTTCGGACAACTACAGGTCAATGCCAAAGCCGGCACCAACGGACGTCTGCGAGCCGCTGGACGAGGCCCCAACGCTCATGTGCGCCGTGCTGCCGATCGGCACGGCATAGCCCACCGAAATGGCATTGCGCGCCCCCTGGTAGCCCACACCTGCGGAAATTCGACCGTTCCCCGTCGCACCAGCCGCGTTGATCGCCATCTGCGTCGACGCCGCACTCATGGCACCTGCCTGATCGATGCGCTTGTCCACTGCCTGGAATTGATCGCTCACCTGGCTTTCGAAGTTGGCCAGATTGCCATTCGCTCCATTGGCCGCCGTGATGGCCTGGTTGGTATACGCGTTGGCTGCCGAAAGCGTCTGCTGCGAGCTTGCATCGGTATAGGTCTTGGCCGTAGCCAGCGCCGCATTGACCTGGCTGACGTTGGCCGCGTCAGTCGCCTGCACACCTGCTGCAACGTTGGTGATCTGACGCTGGTTGGTGGCCGTACCGACTGATACCGTGTTGGCCACGTTGGCGACCGAACCCTGGCCCAGTGCCACCGCGTTGGCCGCGGTCACTGAAGCACCCTGGCCAATCGCCGTACCCGAAGCCGCCGTCACCGAAGCACTCTCGCCCACCGCTACTGCATTCGTGGCCGCCGTGGCGATGGTCGTGTTGGCACCCACCGCCGTACTGCCGTCTGCATTCACCTGCGCGTTGCCGCCCAGCGCGGTGTCGTTTGGGCCAGCTGCAAAGCTATTGCCGCCGATCGCCGTGCCGCTAGCGCCGCCGGCTTTGGCATTGGTGCCCATCGCTACGCCACTTGAACCGGCTACGACCGAAGCAGCACCGCTGCCATCCACTGCAATCGTGCCGGGCATGCCAGTACCGGTGCCCGTGCCTGTGCCTGTGCCACCGGCAGCCACCTGTGTGTCGAGCACGGCGATCTGCTGGGCATCCTGAGCCTCCAGGTTGCTCAGGGTGGTGAGCTGGCTCATGTTCACGGCGTCGGTCGCCTGCGTACCCGCGGCGACGTTGCTGATCTGACGCTCGGCCCCCGCTGCACCCACCGAGACGCTGTTGTCGCGATCGGCAAGGGAGTTCGCGCCCAGTGCGACGGCGTTGTTGCCCGTAGCCGTCGCACCATAACCCAGGGCAACCGACTGCAAACCCGTGACAGATGCGTTGGTACCCACGGCAATGGCGTTGACGGCCGTGGTGCCCGTCGGGTCCGCGGCGGCCGCGGCGTTCACGACATTCGCACCGGTGCCCACCGCGATCGAGCCAGTGCCGTTGGCATATGCGTTGGCGCCCACGGCAATGGAATTGGCGTCCGGCGCAGAAGCGCCGCCGCCGATACCGATCGACTGCGTGCCAAGGCCTTCGTAGCCCGCGGCATAACCCAAGGCAATCGCATAGTCGCCGGTGGCGGCCGCGCCGACGCCGACGACCGTATCACCGGTCCCGGACGCAGTCGCCTGAGTGCCCACGACCGTGCCCCAGTCGCCAGTTGCAGCTGCCTCGAAGCCGACGGCGACGGTCGAGTCGCCAAGTGCCTGCGCCGCCGTACCTACGGCAACGGCAGCGGTGGTCCCGGTTGCATTGGCGCTGTTGCCGATCGCTACGTTGTCCTCATTGGACGCGGTGGCGGCTACACCTAGAGCGGTGGCGCCGTGGGCCGTAGCCAGCGCGCCTGGGCCAACTGCAGTGGCGTAGTCACCGGTAGCGGCGGCGGCCTGCGGGTTACCGGAAACATCGAAATCCTTTGGATTGCCATTGGCATCCACGACGTATCCGCCGATCGCCACGCTGCTCAGGCCGGTGGCCTGCGCGTTGGCGCCCACCGCGGTGGAGTTGTAGTTCGCGGCACCGGCACCGTAGCCGACCGCAGTGGCGTAGTTGTTGCCCGTGGTCGCGCTGTGGCCGAACGCTGAAGAACCCACGCCGGCCGCGAAGGTGTTGCCGCCGACTGCCGTGCTGTAATCGTCGGCCGCAAAACTGTTATAGCCCACGGCCGTGCTTTCGGTACCGAGCGCCGTGCTGAGCGCGCCAGCAGCCACACTATTGGTGCCGAGAGACAGCGCGTTGTCGCTGCCATCACCCGCGCCATCGGCCGAGAAGTAGATCGGCGTGCCGGGATCCGGTGTCGGCACCGAGACCTGCGGTGCCGCCTGGGTCAGGGTGGCCGGCATGACGGCCGTAGTGGTCGCCGCCTTTTGCGTGGCGGCATCTGCTGCGATCGCTGACGTCGTCGTCAACGCCATGCCGGTCGCCAGCGACAGTGCTGCAATGCCGGCGCGCATGCGCTTGGCGCTGCCACCCTTGCCGGCTGCCTTCGCGAACTCACTGGCTACCACCAGTGTGCCGAGCGACTTGTTCCAGATCTTGCTATGAATCTTGTTCATCGGTGGTTCCCCAAAAGGTTGATCCGCGATGCATGGCGTCAACGAAGCGCCAGGATGCGTTGGCGGATGTCGTGCGTTGTGGTGATAGCCGTCTGGACGTCTATCGATACGAGACCATCGCGAGCCGCGATTTGTGGCCGCAGGATTGCGGCAAGTGCCGGAATCCTGCGGCCCCTCTATTGGCGGCTGTCCCTCAGTACAGGCCTTCGACGCTGACGCCAGTGAATACGGTGGGGCTGGTCACCGTCACGAAATAGGTGCCCGCCGCCGGAGCGCGCATCGTCACCGACTCGGTGTTGGTGTTCGGATGAGCCGACATGGCGTCATACGACGATGCACTTGCCGCACTACCGTGCTTCACATACAGCGTCACGTCGCCACTGCCACCGGAGGTGCGGAAGGTGAGGGTTGCCGTGCCTGCGAGCACTGCCAGGGTGAACTGCTGGCTAGAGCCGGCAGGCCCCTGGGTGGTTACTGCGATGTCGTCCTTCAATACAACGGGGGCCGCCGGCGGCGGTGCGGTGGTCGGCGGTGCGAGATTGCCCCACGTATAGGCCAGCGCGTTGAACTTGCTGATGTCCAGCGAACCGTAGCCCGTGGTGTAGTCCCAACCCGTAGCGGCGTTATAACCGTAGGTCGTGCCGCCATAGCTGACACCGTTGTTGCCCGAAGTCACGTCATGCAGCACAGCCGCATTGTTCGGGAAATCCCGGTACATGAAGCTGGCTGGGAAGCCGATCGAGTTGTTGGCGTAGGTCTGGATGCGGGCGAACACGCCGACGAAGATCGGTGAGGCAAGACTGGTGCCGCCAACCGTATAGCGCTGCCCGTCGATGAAGATCTGCGCACCGGTGACCGACGAGGCGTCATACGCCACGTCCGGGACACTACGTGTGGTCGCACCGAGTGCAGTCTGCTGCCAGGTGGGGGCGGACTCAAACAGGCTCTTGCCGCCACCGGTTGCCCAGATGCGATTGTTGCCGTCACCCGCACTCACGACACCATCGTTCCAGGCCACTTCACCGGCCCAGGCGGTGCCGTTGGTACTCACCTCGGTGCCGCCAACCGCAATCACGTTCGGCGAAGTGGCTGGTTCGCTGACCGAGTAGCTGCTGAGACTGAAAGGTGCGGGCAGCACGACACCAGCATTGGTCTCAAAGTCACCGCCGCTTGCGATATAAACGCCCTGGTCGCCCGAGGCCACGGAGAAGGTCTGTCCCTGTGCCGCCGCTTGCGCGAAGACCGCATCGTCGGCCTGCTGGGTGCCTGCCTGGTTGGAGCCGGTCTCGTCTTCGCCCAGCGAGACGTTGATCACTTTGGCCAGATTGTCGACCACGGCCTGATTGTAGGCGGCGGTAATGCCGGCATCGGTGAGCTCTTCGTCGGCCGGGCCACCCTTGCCGTTCGCTGCGGTGTAGAAAATCAGCTGTTTGACACCGCCGGAGGTGCCGGTGATGGACTGCGAATCCAGGTTCCATTCCGTGTCGGAATCGGGGTCGTCGGAAAAATCCACGGCGCTGCCGAGCGTGACTGGTACAACCTTGACGTTGACCGGGTTCATCGCGGCAGCGGTGGTCATCAGCGCAAGGTCGCTCTGCGTCTGGCTCAGATCGCCCCAGGTGATGATGCCCACAGTGGTGTTGAAGGCAGTGGGCGTGCTGCCCACGTCGTAGATGCCCGGAAAATCGGTGGGGGCGTGCGTTACGTTCGACCCGCCGGACGTCTGCGTCCCGACCGCGGCCTGCGTGCCCACCTCCGAACCGAGGTGGCTGAGAATGTGCTTCTGGCTGACGTTCTGCAGGCCCATCACTGAACCCACGATACCGCTCAGCGGTTGCGGCACCATCACGTCGCTGTCGTTACCAAAGCGCTGCTTGCCACCATGGGTATACGTCTTCATGGTGGTGTTGAATGCAGTGGCTACCGTCGCCGGATTGCCGTCAGCGAACACCAGCGTGTTGTTCGGCGACACTGTGATGTTGGTGAAGCCAGACTGCTGCAGGTGTGCCACAACGGCCTGCACCTGTGCGTCAGTGGGCGAGTAGGCAGCCTTGAATTGGTCTGGGGTGAGGAACTTGCCGTAATCGGCATTGCCAGGTGTGTTGACACTCTTGATAAATGCCTGCAGCTGCGTGGCATTGCGCAGGTTGAGGCTAACCGCCACCTGCAGACGCTTGGTGCTTTCCAGCGGTGTCACGAGCTCCTGCACCTGTGGCCGGCCGTATACATTGAGCATGTATTTGATCTGGCCGACCACGGGCGCGCCGGCCACGGCAGGTGCTGCCGACAAGGTCTTCAACAGCGCTGCGTGACTTCCGGTGGACGCCCATGCGGTGGTGGCCGCCTGGACGGACAGCGGGCTCAGTGCGAAGGCAAGAGCTGCGGGCAACAGTGCTTTACCGAACGCATGCGAGCCCGCCTTCAACGTACGAATGGTGCTGGACATTTTTCGACCCCGGGTATGTAAGGGCAGCGCGACCAAGGGGTCGGCGTTGACCTCAATTCGAAAGTGCACCGCGAAGGTGCGTCGTCAACTGCGGATGGCTAACGATGATTCCGAAGACCCCATACCCCGCATGGCGGAGCATCCCTTGGTTTGCAGCGGCAACATGTCAACCAGACGACAGCCTGGCCTGCAGCTTCTGTCAAACGCACCGCACAATACACGCACACACACCCACCCTTCCTCACGCTTTCTCACCAACCGCACGATGTCGCACAGCGGACGATGGAGCAGCCGATTGAGCCGCCTATCCGATGCTGTCCGATGTCGAAAGATCATTCGCTGAACCGCAGTAGTCAGCACGGATATGCAGGCGCTTGACGCGGTGAATTCTCGGGCGACTATGAGCGTCGCCTCCTTGAAGCGTCCGCACAGCATCCTCGCAGCATGAAAACAAATTCGGAAATAGCCGTCCATACTCTGGACCGCGTGTGGCGCGTTGGCGTACTGGAAGATGACCCACAATTACGCGAGGGCATCATCATGCCCGGCCTGCGCTATTTCGGTTTCGAGGTGACCGGAGCTGGCTCTGCCGCCGAGCTGTATCGCCATATGTTGAGCCGGCATTTCGACATGGTCGTGCTCGATATCGGCTTGCCCAACGAGGACGGTCTCACTGTCGTAAAGCATCTGCGCGAGGTATCCAGTCTCGGTATCGTCATGCTTACCGGCAACACTAGCGTGGAGGATCATCTCAGCGCACTGACGCGTGGCGCCGATGCCTTCCTCAACAAGCCAGTGAACATCGAAGTGCTCGCGGCGACCTTGCATGGTGTGGCGCGCAGGCTCGCTGCTGGTCCAAATACGGACAATCACATGGTGCCTGTCGGTGGTTCGGGGCGATGGCGCCTGGATACCGATGACTGGTGCCTGGTCACGCCTTCAGGCCGGGTGCTGCCACTGACGGCGCCTGAGCGCTGCATCTTGCGCGTCCTGATGGCCGTGCGCAGCGAGCCCGTGTCGCGTGAACGGCTGATCGGCGCGTTGACGTGCGATATCCATGAATTCGATCCGCACCGGTTGGAAATGATGGTGCATCGCCTGCGTCGCAAGGCGCAGGATGCAGCCAGCCAACCGCTGCCGCTATTGACCTTGCGCGGCGTGGGTTACCTGTTCAGCATCGATTCCTGAGGCGACCCTGCGTCCTCGATCGCGTCGTCATGCGGCGGCACGGGCCGGGCTGGGTAGATATGACAGCGGATCAGGCACAAAGAGTCGCCGTGGCAGTTCCCAGGCCGGCAGGCTCCCGCCGGCAGCAAAGCGCGTTAGACTAGTAGGGTTCTCCCCAGCCGCCGTCATCACCATGCAGGTTCAGGATCACGCCGAGATTGTCCATCTGCTGGCCGAGCTGCGGATGGAGCATCGTGACCTCGATTCGACGATCGACCGGCTGGCCACCGCGATCGGCCGCGACGAATTGCAGCTGACCCGTCTGAAAAAGCGCAAGTTGCTGCTGAAAGACAATATCGCGCGGCTCGAAAGCAAGCTGATCCCCGATCTCGACGCCTGATAGCCTGATAGCCTGTTCAGTGCCTCCACGTAGCCCACCGGAATGCCGATGAGCCACCTGACCCCGATTACCCTGCAGGACGAACACGTCGCACTGGAACCGCTGAGCCTCGATCACGTGCCGGCGCTGGAAGCCGCTGCCGCCGACGGTGAGCTATGGAACCTGTGGTTCACCAGTGTGCCGCCACCAGGACAGGCACGCAGCTATGTCGAAAAAGCCCTGCAAGCCCAGGTCGACGGACTGATGTTGCCATTCGCCATTCGTGAAAAATCCAGCGGCGATATCGTCGGCACGACCCGCTATTACGACATCGTGCCCGAACCGCCTCGCCTGGCGATCGGCTATACCTGGTACGCGCGACGCTGGCAGAAAAGTCATCTGAACACCGCTTGCAAACGGCTGTTGCTGCGCCACGCGTTCGAGACGCTCGAGCGCGTGGCGGTGGAATTACACACCGACCACCGCAACCTCGATTCGCAACGCGCGATCGAGCGCCTCGGTGCCCATCGCGATGGCGTGTTGCGCGCGCACAAGCTTCGTCCCGATGGCACGCTGCGCGACACGGTCTGTTACAGCATCCTCGCTAGTGAATGGCCCGACGTGGACCGCTGGCTGGGGCTGCGGCTACATCGCCTGGCCTCAACTCCGGTGCCATCGTTGTAGGAGCGCACCCTGTGCGCGAAAGCTCCTGTGGGAGCGACTTCAGTCGCGATGCTTTCCGACCCTGCAGGAGCATGGCAACTGAAGTGGCGCGGTTTGGAGTGAGCGGAGCGAACCCCAACGGCTCCGCGGGATGTCTGAGGTATTTGTTGGGCTTCGCTGTACTCACCCCAACCTACTCGCGGCATCGCCTCGCCCACTTCCGGCGCTCTCACCTGGAAAATCAAAGCAACCGATTGACCAGCCGATCGAGGCGGGTGCGGTTCAGGCGTTTCAGTTGCTTGCGCACCTCCGCCGGATAATGCCGCGGGCTTTCCAGCGCGAGATAATCGGACAGCCTCGTGGCATGCCGCCTCAATGCCGCCCATTCAGCCTGATGCTTCGCATGCAGCAATCGCGAGGGGTCGCGCAATACCACGCCGTTTTCCAGATCCAGCGCCCATGCGCGCGGATTGAGGTTGTTGCCGGTGAGTACGGCCATATCGTCATCGACGATGAGGCCTTTCAGGTGATAGCTGTTGTTGCCGTCACGCCACAGATGGATATTCAGCTGGCCGCTGGCGACCTGTCGGCGATGGGCGCGCGCGAAACGGCGCAGATTATTTTCGTAGAGATATGGCAACAAACCGATCGTCTTGAATGGCTGCCCCGGCGGGATATAAAAATCATTGGCGGTCTTGTCGCCGATCATGATGTCGACCGTGCAACCGCGCCGCAGCAACTGGCCCAGCACGACACGCACCGGCTTGGGCAGATTGAAATACGGCGTCAGCAAAATCACCCGCTCGCGCGTACTGCGCAACAGCGCCAGCAAGGTGTCGTTGAGCGCGTTGTCGGTGCGACCGAAACCGAGCAGCGGCGTTACGGCCACGTCGGCTGGACCGAGTGGCTCGTGCGGCACATCGTAATGGGCTTGCTGCAGGGCCTGACGAAATTCGCGAATCGCCGGCAGCAGCGTGCGCGTGGCGGGCACGTCAGACACATTCAACTGACGCACCGCATCGCTGCCGACGAAATAACGATGCACGAAACCAGCCATCGCATCGGCCAGTCCACGGTGTTGCAGCAGGTGGTAACGATCAAGCCGATAACGCCCCTGCCGCTCAAGATAGATGTCATTGAGACTCGCGCCGCTATACAGCACGACGTCGTCGAACACGAACCCCTTCAGGTGCAGCACGCCGAACAGCTCGCGGTTCTGCACCGGCACACCGTAGATCGCCACACCCGGCCCGAGTCGCTCGGCGTACTCGCGGTACATGCCCGCGTTGCCTTCGCTTTTCTGCTTGCCGATCAGTCCGCGTTGCGCCCGATGCCAGTCGACGAACAGCGAAATCTGCAGCGCCGGATGCGCGGCCTTTGCCGCATACAACGCATCCATCACCTCGCGACCGCCTTCGTCATCCTGCAGATACAGCGTCACGATCACGATGCGTCGCGTGGCCTGCGCAATGTGCTGTAGCAGCGCATTCCGAAACGCCGCGGGATCCGGCAGCACCTCGATCGCAGCGGCCGGTAGCGCGAACGAAGGCAACCCTTCCAGCAGCGCCGGCGCCTTTGGTGAGCGTAGCGGTGAAAGGATGCGCCGTGCCAGGCGACGCGGCGTGGTCATCAGCTTGTTCATGGGTGATCTGGCATCCGCAATGGCGCCCATCATCGCAAACCACGGCGGATGCGCCTACCCGCCCTCCCCCGCGGGGCTCTGCAGCATCACTTTGCGGCTTTGGCGAGCCCCTCAGCGATTGGGGTTTTCCATTGCGGGAGATGCCCGTCCCTGATGAGTCGCCGCCCCTGTTTCCGGCGAGTCGGAGGCAGCATAGCCGCCACCCAGGGCTTCGATGAGACGAATGGAGGTGTCCGCCTGCTGGCTTTCGAGTGCTGCCAGGCGTTGCTCGGTGAGCAGTAGTTGCTGACGGCTGATCAGCGGCGTGAGCGGGCCGCTTACGCCGCCTTTATAAGCCTTCAATGCATCCTGCCAGCTCTTCAGGGCATCCTGCTGGGCACGTTTCTCAAGCGCGATCTGGGCTCGGGTCGATGTCAACGCGGAAAGTTGATCGGACACTTCGTTCAGGGCACTGACAAGCAGCACGTTGTAGCGCGCAACCAGCTGATCGTAACCTGCATCGGCCGCGGCAAGATTGGCGCGTAGTCGGCCTCCATCGAAAATCGGCAAGCTCAGCGCGGGAGCAACGCCGTAAGTGCGCGCCGGCAACTGGAACAGATTAGTGCTGTCGCCGAGCGCGACAAAACCGGCCATCGCGCCGAGACTGATATTGGGCAGGAATTCGGTCTTGGCCGCCTTGATGTCCTTGCCAGCGGCCTCGACCTGCCAGCGCGCGGCGACCAGATCGGCACGTCGACCGATCAGATCCGCCGGCAGCTTGTCGGGCAACGCGACCATGCCAGGATCGAGCAAATGCGGCCGCGTGATGAGCAGTCCGCGGTCGGGGCCCTGTCCCAGCAGCACCGAAAGACTGCTGCGCGCAGCATCAATGGCGCGGTCAGCCTGCACCTTCTGCTGTTCGGCACTGGTCGCCTGCGAGTCCGCGAGATACTCCTGTTGCGGTGTACCCAGACCACCTGCAACCAGCCGACGGGTCAACCCCAGTGAGGTGTCGGCACGTTGCTTTTCAGCTTCGGCCACGTCCTGTTGGGCAAAGGCGTAGCCCAGGCGCACATACGCACGCGCCACGTTGACGGATAGCTCGATGCGAGCCGCATAGGCGTCAATCTGTGCTGCGCGGCTGCGTCCCAGCGACGCTTCCCACGCCGCGCGCTTGCCGCCCCACAGATCCAGGTCCCACGAAAAATCCAGCGTGGCCGACTTGGCCCAGGCGAACGTGCCCAGCGTATAGGGGGGATAGATCGGATCCTTATTGGAGAGCCGCTCGCCGATGGCACTGGCATCGAGGTCGACCTGTGGCTTGCGCGCGGCATCCACGCTGTCGGCCATCGCCTGCGCCTGGCGAGCCCGGGCCTCGGCGGCATCCAGGCTGGGGTTGCTCTTCAGTGCCTCGGTGATAAGAGCCGTGAGTTGCGGATCGCCAAAAGCTACCCACCAATCCTGCGCAGGCCACGCCGTGGGGCTGAGCGATACCTGCGCCAGGCTGCGTTCGGCCTTCAGGCTGAGCGGGTCTGTCAGCTTGCCGGTGGTATGCAAGCCACCGCTACTGGCGCAGCCTGCCATGGCGAAGCAGAGCGCAACTGCGGCGGCGAAAGGGAGAAGACGCATCGCAATGCTCATCGTGGATTGAATAACAACGCATCAACGGGTGACTGCGCATCCCGATCAAACACCTGCGGCATGATGCGACAGTCATTCATCGTGATGCGCCCGTTTCATGCGGATGCACGATCAAGGTGGCCGTCATGCCTGCCGCCAGCACAGTTCCAGGCGGCATATGTTCGGTATCGATGCGCACGCGCACCGGCACACGCTGCGCGAGCCGTACCCAGTTGAAGGTGGGATTCACGTTGGCGAGCATGTCCGCTCCGGCAGGAGCGGCAGCATCGGTGATGCCGCGTGCGGTGCTCTCGACAGTGCCTTGCAGACGCACCCCTCCGCTCATCAAACGGATGTCGACCCGGTCGCCGATGCGCACCTGCGGCAGTTTGGTTTCCTCGAAGTAGCCATAGATCCAGTAGGAGTGACTGTCGATCAGCGCCACGCCAGGAACGCCGGCGCTGGCGTAGTCGCCAACGCGAATAGTGAGGTTGGTGACGTAGCCGTCGACCGGCGCGCGCACTTCAGTGCGATCGAAATTGAGCTGTGCGGCGGCCAGTGCGACCTGCGCCTGGGTCACGGCGGCCAGAGCCTGCTGCCGGCTTGCGCTGGCCTGCTCCTGACTCGCCTGCGCCCTACTCAGGCCGGCGCGCGCCGCAGTTGCCGCGGACTGGGCATTGGTGCGGTCTTCGGCGGATATGACGTCGTTGAGTAGCTCGCGACGACTGGATTGGGCAGCGTACATGTCGTAGTTCGATTTGCTTTGCGCCGCACTGGCCAGGGCTGCATCGATATTGGCAGCGGCAACCTGCGCCGCCGCCTGCGCAGCGGCGAGGTTGGCCTTGGCGATATCGACGGCATCTCGATATCGCTCACGGTCGATGACGAACAGCAGATCGCCTTTCTTCACGGTCTGGTTGTCGATGACATTCACCTGGGTCACCAGACCGGTGACATCGGGTGCGATGCGCACAATCTCGGCACGCACACGACCATCGCGCGTCCAGGGCGAATACATGTAGTGCTTCCACAACGCATGCGCGACCAGTATCGCGATGAGCAGGACGACGGCCGTCAGAGCAAAGCGGACTAGCAGGGCTATTTTCATGGGGTCAGTGTCAGGGCAGTCGCAATCAAAAAAGGAGCAGCGCCAAGCTGCCGAATACGCAGACAAACAGCGCAAGCCGGAACAATGAGGGATGCCAGACCAGGCGGTAGAGACCGAAACGGCCGGCCACCCAGTCGATTAGCCAGAGCACTACCAGCGACAGTACGAACAGCACCAGCAGCCCGGGTATGAGAGCGTCACCGAAAACAATTTCACGAGGCATGATCGATCTCCCCGGCCATCGGCGCTGCAGGCATGTAATCGGCAAGCACGGAATCCCGATCGAGCAATCCAAGACGAATCAATTGCAGATGATCGAGCAGCGGACGTGCGGACACGTGTGCGCTAGCCGCCACGATGGCTGAGGACACCGTATCGCGTGCCGACAGATAGGTAGCGGCATCTGGACCCTCGTAGAACCGCGCAAGCGCTTCTACGGCCCGATCGATCAAGCGACTTAAGTCGGACGGCAGCTGTCCATTCATCATGTCATTGCGCAGCTCGATCAGTGCGCGGCCGGTTTCATGCACAGCCAGTGCCCATGCCAACAAGCTACGGGAGTCGTTACTGCCGAGCTCGGTCTGCGCGACGATCTGACTGAAAAGATCATGATTCACGCTCTCGAAGCGATGACGCAGACCCGGCAGCGGCGCTTTCGCAGCCAATCCAACCTGCCGTCGCAGGCGCTCGAGTTGACGGCGGCGCAACCAGCGACTGCCGATCGCCGGCGGCACCACGATAAACGCGATCGCGGACGCTGAAACACCGACAACCTGCGCGACCGCCTCATTGATGAAATTCACCGGGTCGAACACCATCGTGTTCTTCACGGTCAGGATGTAGACGAAGCCCATCGAATAGCCCAGCCCAAGGCCGGCCACCGATGGCCACATCATCATCAGCAGACCCACGGCCAGGAAGGGCGCCGACCCGGCCACAAATAGCGTATAGCCGTCCATCCTGGTGAGGACGAAAAACAGACAGACAAAAGCTGCCGACATGCCTATCGCATATCCCCCGGCCAACGCTCCGGCCGCCTGGGTCGGATTTTGTCTGGTCGCGAACAGCCCCGCGAATACGGTTGCAATCAGCATGGCCGACGCGCCCATGGGCCATTCAGAACCAATCCAGAACGCTGCGAGGGCGAGCATGGTCAGCGTGGTACGCAGGGTGGCGAGTCCCGCATCCCTGAAATCAACGCCGTAGGTGAAGCGTACGCGCTCGATCGAACCCGCTGGCAGTGCGGGCGACTGCAGCGCAGCGGCGGTGTCGACATAGGCATGCAGTTCGCCAGCGAAACGACTGAGCAAGCTCGCACCGGTATCGAAATCGCTCGCTTGCGTATCCGAGCCCAGGCGATCACGCAGCGCGGGCGCCAGTGCATCCATCGTCTGACGCGCCGTCACCAGCCGCGGCAACAGAACGCGCATCGCGGCGCCACCTTCGATCGGCGTGTCGAGTGCAGTGCCGATCGGTGCGTAGAGCTCGAGCAACGCCTGCGCCACGACATCCTGGCCACTACGCTGGAGACGGTTGATCAAATGGTGCAGCGACTGGAAGCTGGTTGACGCCGCCATGAAGCGCTGGTTGAGCAGAAGCATATGACCGCTGCGTGCGTGCGCGTCGGCATCTTCGAAGACTACCGAGCTGCGCAGATCCTCCAGCGTCACGGCATCACGAACAAAACGCAGGTGCATGTTCTGGATCGCGTCGCGGGCGACGTTGCCGCCGGCGCTTCTCTGCACGAAACCAATAAAGTGCGCGAATTGCGCGCGCGCCGTCCGGCGCAGCACATCGCGCATCCGGCTGGGAAACACCGTGTCGTTGACCACCCCGGAAACCAGCAGACCCAGTAGCACCTCGCTAATGCGGGCAACCGCCGAATCGAATACATCCGGTGGATTGCCTATGACGGGAATGGCGATGATTGCCGCGGTGTACCCAGCGAGCACAAACCCATAGGACTTGAAATTGCGATACAGCGTAGCGCCGCCGGCGCACAGGCCGACCCATAGGGACAGCGCAATCAGAAAGGGTTCCCGTTGTTGCGGAAACAGACCAACGATCAGAAATGCTGCCGCCGCTCCCGCCAGGGTGCCAATGCCGCGATAGAAGCTCTTGGCCAGCACCATGCCCGACTGGCGGTTGGCAACGATGATGGTGGTGAGCATCGCGCTTGATGGCTGCGGCAACGCCAGGCGCATCGCGATCCAGCCCGTAAGGTAGTAAGCGAGCAACGTCTTGATTACGAACAGCCAGATACCGGCCTCTTCAGTGAGGCTGTTGACCACGGGCTTGCGCGGCGTCGGCAAAGCTTCACTGGCTTCGTTTGCCGACATCAGTCACTCAATCCATCCAGCATTTTCTTGAGCAGGATTTCCAACTGCCCCTGTTCCGCGTCAGACAGCTGGCGCCCCTGCCGTTCGAGCAACCTGCAGATGTCGGGAAGAAAGCTCGCGATCAACGCCTGCCCCGCCGGCGTGAGGGTCAGTTCGACCTTGCGCCGGTCATCGGTGCCACCGGCACGGGCGATCAGGCCCATGTCACTCAAATGGTTGGTCAGTCGGGTGATATTTGCTGACTTCTCACCAGCAGCCTCCGCCAGCTCAGAGGGTGACATCGTCCCGCTCTGCGTGCCGTACATCATCATCAACAGGTTGTACTCGGGATGATTGATGCCGTAGGGCTTGAGCAAAGCATTGGCCTCGTCGTGCAACGACTTGTACAAGTGCTTGATCAGCCGAACCAGGATGGCCGGCCGCCGCGGAAATTGGGGGTAGCGACGGCAGGTGACCGCCAGGCGCTGCTCGGTGGGGAGAAAACTGCTCATAGAGATTTATCTGCTGCCAAGCTTGTATTACATATGTGTAATATCTATAAATGAATAATAAGCCGTTCTGCCAGCGGGCGCAAATCGGTTTGCAGACCGGCATGAAAAAGGCGCCACGAGGGCGCCTTTCGATTTCAGATGTTGCGCAACTCAGCCACCCTTGACCGGGAAAGTCTGCGTGTCGCCGGGGGCCGTACTGGCGGGGTTCGCAGGCGAGACCGAAGGGCCGGCCGGCGCGATCTGGCGTACACCGCACTGATAAGCCCCCCAAGGCTGCGAGCCATCGGTCGGTTCGGCCAGCGGTTTGATGGTGTCGGCATGCATCTGTGCCGCCTGATTGCGCGCCATCACTTCGAGCTCGTCACGCACCTTGATGTCGTTACGATCGATAGGACCCACGCGGTCCATCACGGAGACGGTGATCTTGCCCATATCGCGGCAGGCGGAAACATCTCCGCTCCAGGCCGTGCGCACATTCCGGGCGGCATCGTCCAGGGTGATGCCCCAGCTACAGGCACTCAGCAACAGCACGGGGACGAGCAACAACAGGGTCTTGCGCATGGATGGCTCCGCAGCAGTGACTTGAAAGGAGAGAGACAGGCTATTGCCGATCTAGCCTCCATCCTAACGCGAGGGCGCCAGCGCGTCCCCCAACGGATACAAAACGCTGGTCGGCGCGCTGCGTGCGGCGTGGCTGATTTCATTCGGCTTCGTGACTTGCCCTGCTTCGCGCGACCAACACGCAATGGGGCGAGTCGTGTGTCCGGCTGTCCGGTGGGCGCTGACCGGCTGTCCGCGGACATGTTTTGGCGCTAGCTCAGGATAAAGAACTTACCTATCTATCAACTATTTATGCTGCGAAAAATAGTTGGCACACCACTTGCTCTCCTATGGCTGTAGGGCTTATTTCACTCAACGGAGAGAATGATCATGAAATACGAAACATTGATGTTGCACAGCCTGTTTGCCGCCTGCTTTGCGGTCAGTGCGTTGATCCTTGGTGCCATGTTGACCGCCACGCCACCCACCGTGCAGCTGGCCTCCAACAACAGCCTCAGCTCGATCCTGCTGAGCGCGCCGACCAGCTGCGCGCTGCCGCCGGACGGTGTGGTCTGTCCGCGCAGGCGGGGCTGAATGCACACGGCTGTTGAGTGCGCGCGGCCGATTTTGCCGAACCGTTCGGCGGAATGGACTCGTAGCAGGCGATAATGAGCGCATGCTCCATGTCATCCTGTTCCGCCCCGAGATCCCGCCGAACACCGGCAACGTGATTCGCCTATGTGCGAACACTGGCGCCGCGCTGCACCTGATCCGTCCGCTCGGCTTCACGCTCGACGATGCACGCCTGCGCCGCGCCGGATTGGACTACCACGAGTACGCCCGCGTCGCAGAGCATGACGATCTGGCAGGCTGTCTCGCCGCGATCGGCTCACCCCGCGTATTTGCCTTCACCACCCGCGGACACGTCGCCCACGTCGATGCGCGTTTTAGCGACGGCGATGCGTTGCTGTTCGGCTGCGAAACCGCGGGCCTGCCCGCCGACGTGCTGGAGACGATCCCCGCAGAACAACGGCTGCGCCTGCCGATGTGCCCGGACAGTCGCAGCCTGAATCTTTCCAACACGGTAGCCGTGGCCGTCTACGAAGCTTGGCGCCAGCTCGGTTTCGCAGGAGCGCACCCGGTGCGGGAATCCGCTTAAGAGCCGCCGGGCACGCGCTGCGGCTCCTACAGATCGTGGCCAGCACGGCTACAATCGCCCGATGAATGCCGCCACTCCCAACTCCTGGTTGCCACAACCACTGCGCAAGCTCGCCGGTCGCGCGCTGGAAACCGCGCTGAACCACACGCTCTCGCTTGATCCGGATACCCAGCAACGGCTTGCCGCACTGAACGGGCGCAGCGTGCAATTGCACCTGCGTGGACCGGAAATCGCGTTGGCGGTGACGGTCGAAGATGCACGCCTGAAAGTCGGGCCGCCGCAAGACGACAGCCAACTGCGCGTCGCCGCTACACCCGGCAGCCTGCTGGCGATGATATTCCGGCGCGACGATGACGGCATCGCACCGGGCAAGGTGGAGATCGCCGGTGACGCCGAGCTGGCACGCCGCCTGGAAAAGCTCGCCAGCAAGTTTGCCCCCGATTTCGAGGAAGCGTTCGCCCGTACGTTCGGCGATGTGATGGGCGTGCCGCTGGCCAAAGCCGTGCGCAAAGGGCTGGCGCACGCGCGCGAAACCGCGGCGCATCTCACCGAAGACAGCGCCGACTGGCTGCGCGAGGAAGCGCGCATTGCGCTGGCACCGGGCGAGGTCGAGGGCTTTCTCGATGGCGTGGACAACCTGCGCGAGCGCAGCGAGCGGCTGGAATCGCGCGTGCAGCGACTCACCCAGCGCCTGCAGGGCAACGCCGCGTGACGCCGCTGAAAGTCGTGCCGCGGCTGTTGCGGGTTGCCTCAGTGCTGCTGGCGTACCGGCTCGACGAGCTGGTCGACGCCGCACACCTGTTCCGCCCGCTGAAACTGGTGCGGCCGTTGCTGGCGCGACCGCGAGCAAACGTGGCGCAGCTGCCGCGTGGCGAACGACTGCGGCTGGCACTGACCGAGCTTGGGCCGATTTTCGTCAAGGCCGGCCAGGTGCTGTCGACCCGGCGCGACCTGATCCCGGCCGACATCGCCGACGAGCTGTCACTGCTGCAGGATCAGGTCGCACCATTCCCCGGCAGCGAAGCGCGTGCAATCATCGAACGCGAACTGAAATCGCCGATTGGCCATCTATACGCTCAGTTCGACGAAACGCCGCTCGCTTCCGCCTCAATCGCCCAGGTGCACGCCGCCACGCTGCATGACGGCCGCGAGGTAGTGGTGAAAGTGCTGCGCCCGGGCATCGATGCGCAGATTGCCCGCGACATACGGCTGCTGCGCTCGCTCGGCGAGCTGGCCCAGCGCTGGCATCCCAATGCAGACAAGATCCGACCGCTCGACGTCGTCGCCGAAGTCGAGAAAATGCTCGAGAACGAGCTGGACCTTCAGCGCGAAGGTGGCAGCGCCAGCCTGCTCAAACGCAACTTCGAAAGCGGTGTCGACCTTTACGTACCCGCCGTGCACTGGGAGCTGACCGCGCAACGCGTGCTGACGCTTGAGCGCGTGCACGGCATCAGCTCGGACGACATCGCCGCGATCGATGCGGCCGGACTCGACCGCAAAGAGCTTGCCGCCAAGGGCGTGCGGGTGTTCTACGAGCAGGTATTTCGCGACAATTTCTTCCACGCCGACGCACACCCCGGCAACATCTGGGTCGACCCGACGCGTACCGGCGATCCACGCTTCATCGCGCTGGATTTCGGCATCATGGGTTCGCTGCCGGAGACTGACCAGTACTGGCTGGCGCAGAACTTCATCGCGCTGTTCGAGCGCGACTATGCGCGCATCGCGCAATTGCACGTTGCCGCCGGCTGGATGCCCGCGGACGTGCGCCTGGACGAATTGGAAGCGGCGGTGCGCACGGTGTGCGAGCCGTACTTCACGCGCCCGCTGTCGCAGATCTCGCTGGCCGAGCTGGTGGTGAAACTGTTCCAGACGGCGCGCCGTTTCGAACTGACGCTGCAGCCGCAACTGATCCTTCTGCAAAAGACCTTGCTGAATATCGAAGGCGTCGGCCGCATGCTCGACCCCGAGATCGACATCTGGGCGGTGGCGCATCCCGTGCTCAAGCGCATTCTACGTGAACGCTACAGCCCATTGCGCACGTTGCGTGACGTGCGCAAAAACCTGCCCGAATGGCTGCACAGCGCACCACAGATACCCGAACTGGTACGCGATGCACTGCGCCAGATCGGCCGCGGCGAACAGCGCACGGTGAGCGATCCACAGGCACTGCGTTTGCTGCGCGATCAGGCACAACGCCAGCACAAGTTGCTCGCCTGCAGCCTGCTCGGCAGTTCATTGCTCGTCGCCGCCACGCTGTTGTGGACACTGACGCCGCAGCACGGCATCTGGCCGCCGTCGCTCGTCGCTGTTGCTGGC
>Ga0302235_10000229_pt1 | contig 48278 bp, 49 predicted proteins | sample II_Palsa_N3_3_FD_193577 | JGI IMG/M metagenome (GOLD analysis project Ga0302235, IMG submission 193577) | Peat permafrost microbial communities from Stordalen Mire near Abisko, Sweden - II_Palsa_N3_3 | ecosystem: Environmental > Terrestrial > Soil > Palsa > Peat permafrost | place: Sweden...
GGCCGCGGCTGCGTCCCGGGCCCGCGGCTACCTGGACGGCCGGTCGCTGGCCGAGGTGTTCGCCTGGCTGCGCCCGAACGACCTGATCTGGAACTACTGGGTCAACAACTACCTGCTCGGACGCAAGCCGCCACCGTTCGACATCTTGTTCTGGAATGCGGACACCACCCGGATGGCCGCGGGCCTGCACCGGGACTTCCTCCAGCTGGGCGTCACGAACGCGCTGGCCCGGCCCGGCGGGGTAACCATGCTCGGCTCACCGGTGGACCTGGCCCTGATCGACCGCGACAGTTACATGGTCGCCGGGATCACCGACCACATCTGCCCGTGGCAGAGCTGCTACCGGTCCACCCAGCTGCTCGCCGGCCGCAACCGGTTCGTTCTGTCCACTAGCGGGCATGTCGCCGCGATGGCGAACCCGCCCGGAAACGACAAGGCGAGATACCAGGTAGCCAAGGACTGCCCGGAGGATCCGCAGGAGTGGCTTCGGCGCGCGGAGACCTGTCACGGCTCCTGGTGGCCGGACTACGCGGGCTGGCTGGCCGAGCATTGCGGGGAGGAGAAGGCCGCCCCGGCCGAGCCCGGCGGTGGCGGGCTGGTGCCGATCTGCGACGCGCCGGGAACCTACGTCTATGACCATTGACGCGTCCCGGCCCGGGCCGGCCGGGGAAGACCGCCCAGGATCTGGCCCTGGCCGGGTGCCGGGCCGGCTGCGCCGGCCCGGGCCGGCCGAGCGGATGAGGATCCTGAGGATCGGCGGCCGTACCATCCGCGTCTCGGTGCGGGAAGGGGCCGCGGAATGGGCGCCGTTGCTGCTGTGCAACGGCATCGGCGCGAGCCTGGAGCTGCTCCAGCCGTTCGTCGACGCGCTCGATCCGCGGCGAGGGGTCATCCGGTTCGACATGCCGGGTATCGGCGGGTCGCCGGCCCCGGCCGTCCCGTACCACCTGGCCACGCTGCCGTCGCTGCTGGCCGGCCTGCTCGACCAGCTCGGCCATGAGCAGGCCGACGTCCTGGGCATCTCCTGGGGAGGCGGGCTCGCGCAGCAGTTCGCGCTGAGCCGCCCGGGCCGGGTACGCCGCCTGGTGCTGGTGGCAACCGGGCCAGGCGCGCTGATGGTCCCCGGGAATCCGCGCGTCCTGCTGCGCATGCTCACGCCGCGCCGCCACCGCGACCCCGGTTACGCGGCCCGTATCGCCGGCGAACTGTATGGCGGCAGCGCGCGGGAGAACCCCGCCGTGGCCCGTGACCTGCTGCACGCGACGACCCGCCTGGGCACGGCGCGTGGCTACTACTACCAGCTGCTCTCCAGCGCCGGCTGGACCAGCCTGCCGTGCCTCCCGAGGCTGCGACAGCCCACCTTGATCCTGGCCGGTGACGACGACCCGATCATCCCGCTGGTCAACGCGCGGATCATGCACCGGCTGATAGCACAAAGTGAGCTGCACATTTATCACGGCGGCCACCTCGAGCTGGCCGCAGACGCCGAACACATCGCTCCGGTCGTGGAGGCGTTTCTCGATGCCGACCGCACCACACCGGAGAGCCAGGCCATGAAAGGAAGCCAGCGATGACGCAGGTGACGAGCGTGCATCTCGGGGAATCCCTCGGGACGGACTTCTTCTCCGTCCGCGAGCAGTTCACCGACGAGCAGTGGTCGCACTTCATCACCGTCCGGCGGTTCGTCGACGAGGAGGTCGTGCCGGTCGTCGGCCCGTACTGGGAACGGGCCGAGATCTGCTGGCCGCTGGTCAAGCGGCTGCCTGAGCTCGGCATCGTCGGCGAGGACATCAAAGGATTCGGCTGCGCCGGGATGAGCCCGATGGCGTGCGGGCTGGTCACGATGGAACTGCACCGCGGTGACGGCAGCCTCGGCGTGTTCCTCGGCGTGCACGCGGGCCTGGCCATGCTGTCGATCGCGATGTGCGGCTCGGCGGAGCAGAAGGCACGCTGGCTGCCTGACATGGCCCGGATGGACAAGCTGGGGGCATTCGCGCTGACCGAACCGGAGCACGGCTCGGACTCGGTCGCCCTGGAAACCTCGGCCCGCCCGGACGGCGACGGCTGGCTGCTGAACGGGCGCAAACGGTGGATCGGCCTGGGCACCGTTGCCGACCTTATCGTCGTCTGGGCCCGCAACACCGACGACGGCCAGGTCAACGCGTTCGTCGTGGAGAAAGGATCGCCGGGCTACCAGGCACAGGTCATCGAGGGAAAGGTGTCGCTGCGCTCGGTATGGCAGGCCGACATCACCCTGGACGAGGTGCGGGTGCCGGCCGACAACCGGCTGCCCGGCGCGCGCTCGTTCAAGGACACCACCAGGGTCCTGGCCACCACCCGCAGCACCTGCGCCTGGGGCGCTCTGGGCCACGCCACCTCCGCCTACGACACCGCCTTGCGGTACGCGCTGGAACGGCGGCAGTTCGGCGAGCCGCTGGCCAGTTTCCAGATCATCCAGCAGAGGCTGGTGTCGATGCTCGCGGACCTGACCGCGATGCAGCTGTACTGCCTGCAGATCGGCCGGCTGGCCGAGGCCGGCCGGCTGACCCCTACCGTGGCGGGGCTGGCCAAGATGCACAACACCCGCAAGGCGCGCGCGATAGCCGCCGACGCCCGCGACATGCTCGGCGGCAACGGCATCCTGCTCGACTACCAGGTCGCCCGGCACATGGCCGACCTCGAGGCGATCCACACCTTCGAGGGCACCGAGACCATGCAGACACTCATCGTCGGCCGCGCCATCACTGGCATCGGAGCTTTCACATAGCTGAGCACCGAGCGCCCAGAGCCGAAGCGAGAACCGCGAAAGGTACGCAGTTATGACAAACGAAACGCCTGCTCTAGGTATTTGCCTTGAGGAGTACGAGTATCCCTATCCAGTTCAGTTCCTTCCCCTCAGTAATGACCTGCAGCCACTGAAGATGGCGTATATGGATATCCCGCCGGCCACCGAGCCGAACGGGAGGACGGTCGTCCTGCTCCACGGCAAGGCATTCGGCTGTTACTACTTCCGCAACGTCATCGAGGCGCTGACCGGGGCCGGGTACCGGGTGGTCGCCCCCGACCAGATCGGCTGGGGCAAGTCACCCAAGCCCGAGATCCATTACAGCTTCCAGCTGCTGGCCGCCAACACCGCGGCCCTGCTCGATCACCTCGACGTCGGGAATGTCGCCGTGCTGGGCCACTCGACCGGCGGCATGACCGCGGTGCGCTTCACGCTGATGAACCCCGACCGCGTCACGCATCTCGTCCTCGAGGATCCCTTGGCCTGGCGGACTACCGGACCGGCATCCCGCCGCAATCCGAGGAAACGCTCTACCAGCACGAACTGCGCTGGACCGACCCGGCCACCATCCGCGGCTATGTCGCGGGGTATTTCGCGCACCCCGACCCGAAGGTATGGGAGCCGCTGGCCGACGTCCTGGTGCGCGTCACCCTGAGCCCGGACTACCCGCGGTGGGCCCGTGCCGCGGCGCTGACCTTCCAGATGATCTATCAGCAGCCGGTCCGCTACGAATATCACCAGATCACGCCGCCGGTGCTGCTGATCGTCGGGGCCGAGGATCACGTCGTCCCGCTCGGCCAATACGCGAAGCCGGAGGACGCCGCCAGACTCGGTGACTTCACCGAGCTTTCCGCCGCAGCCGCTCGTGATATCCCCCGCGCCACCCGGATGGTCATACCCGACTGCGGGCACATCCCGCACCTCGAGCACCCCAGCCAGTTCCTCGCCGAGTTCCTGCCATTCCTTGCCAGCTGACCTGATGAGACCAGCCGAGATCCGGAAAAGGCCAACGCTCTGAGCACCGTCCTCAACATGGACGCCGCCCACAATAAATGGAGGATATAAATGTCCAAGTCTGCTGAGAAGCCATCCAGCGAGCGTCCTGCGGAGATCGGTCCGCCTCCGTATTATCACCGGTCGGACTGCAACATCTGCCGGAAGCAAGACAGCCTGAAAACGGGGTCAGAGCTTCTGGACGCCCCCATGCCAGGGGGCTACGTCGTCGAAGGCGAGTACTTCCTCGTCGAGCACGCCCCGCTGCAGTCGTCCGGTGCAGGAACGGTCATCGTCGAGGCCAGGCGGCATCTCCTGGATTTCGGTGAGATGACGCCAACCGAGAGTGCCGAGCTCGGTTCGGTCCTCCATCGGCTCGTTCCGGCGGTCAAGGCTGCCACGGGGGTCCAGCGCGTCTATTTCCTGGCGTTGATGGAGCGCGCGCCCCACTTCCATCTCTGGCTCGTACCGAAGGAGAACGAGGGAGAACTTCGAGGAGTGGACTACCTGGCGCAGCAGCCCCCTCTTACGGCCTCGTACAGCGCGGCAGAAGCGATGTCGCGCAAGATCCGAAAGCAGTTCGAGCAGTCCTGACAGCGGCCTCCGGCAAATCCCCGAATCTCCGTCCGACTTCAAACTTCTCGCCTCGCCACGCTCGCGGCGTTCATGGCCGACTTCGTTTCCTGCTGGAGGAACTGACCCGCCCGGCCTAAGTGAATGCTCCGCCGATGGGCACGATGTCGACCCGGTAGACAGCTTCCGACTCACGCTTCATACCCGACTCGATGCCGCGGACCAGCGACTTGACCTCAGCACCGGTGAGCTCATCGTCAATGTCAATGCGCGCGGTAACCCACGCCCGGCCCGGACCGGTGAAGGTGACCACGACCTCGCGAATGGCGGTCACACCGGGGTAGTCGAGGAGGAAGGCGCGTATTCTGTCTTCGTCAGCGGGGCGGAGTGGCTGGGTGAAGTCATCGCCATCTTGCCTCGGCGACGTCGCGGGGGTCAGCAGCCAGGCGCCGACCAGGAAGTCGTGACTGCGCTTCCCGAGCCGGAGGCTGGTGCGGATAAGCACCAGACCAATGAGCACCGCGGCTATCCCCTGGGGTATCGACGACCCGGTGAGCTGATTGAGGGCCAGGGCGGCCAGCGTGATCACGTCTCCCGACACAGACACCGCGTCCTCGACGAAGACAGCCCGCAGCGTCGGGTCAGATGTCCCTCTGGCCTCGTCCAGGAGGTCTCGATGGTAACGGCGCGCACGGCCGATCAGCTGACCCGCTGACTGGCGGAATGACACCAGGTCAAAGACGGTGGAGATGGCCAGCACAACATAGGCCACGGTAAACGACGAGGTGACGCCGGGGTGGATGAGTTCGGTGATGCCCTCGCGCAGGGAGAACGCCGCGCCGGCGACGAACACGCCAAGGGCCGCGATCAGGGCCCAGAAGTAGGCTTCCCGCCCGTACCCCAGGGGATGGCGGCCGTCCGGGTGGCGGGTGCTGCGACGCTGGGCGACGAAGAGGAACAGGTCGTTGGCGGTATCAGCGAGCGAATGCGAAGCCTCGGCAGCCATGGCGGACGACCCGGTGAAAACCGCCGCGCCGACCTTAGCGAGCGCGACGGCCACGCCCGCCCCGACGGCTACCAATACGGTCCGCGTGCTGTCGTCCGGCATAACGCGACCTCCACTCGCGCTTGCCCTTTCCTATCTTCATAGCATGCCATTTTGGCGGCGCGTTCATCGTGAGCGGGGCACGAACAACCGGTTCGGTTTCGTGTGCCTGGTACGACGCCCGGCCGGCTGGTGGCTGAGACAGTAAGATATGCCCGAGAAATCCACCGTCCGGAGCGTGACATACGGTCTGCTGCGATCCCTTGGACTTACTGTCGTCTTCGGTAATCCCGGTTCAACCGAGCAGCCCTTCCTCCAGGAATTCCCCGACGATTTCACCTACGTACTGGCCCTGCAGGAGGCCTCCGTCATCGCGATGGCCGACGCCTTCGCTCAGGTCACCCGGCGCCCGGCGCTAGTCAACCTGCACTCCTCGGCGGGTCTGGGAAACGCTCTGGGGAACCTGGTCGCGGCCTACCACGGAAATACCCCACTGATCGTCACCTCGGGACAGCAGCACCGGGAGCTGGTGATCGGGGAGCCGTACCTGGGCAACCGTGAAGCCACCACGATGCCGAAGCCGTGGGTGAAGTGGTCGTATGAGCCGCCCGGGCGCAGGACGTTCCGGAGGCGTTCATGCGGGCCTACGCGAGCCTCCAGGACGGCAAGTTCGTCGACCCGCTCGCCGAGCCGATCCGCTATCGCGTCCAGCACGGCGGCCCGCTCCGCTGACGGCATCTGGCGCCACCGGCCGTCGGCGTGCGCGGCCTTGGCCGCCGAGATAGCCCGGTCGGCGTGCTCGCGGCCGCCCTTGGCCACGCTGGCCACCAGTTCCTCGGTGGCCGGGCTGCGGATCTCGAACCGCTCATCCGCGTCGACCCAGTCCCCGCCGATGAACATCGAGTAACGGCGGATAGTGTCCATCCCGCCCCCTTTCGCGGTGTGATCCACGACGCTAGGCCGCGGCGAACCCGGCGATAACGTGCTGGCAACACGAGGATGTGCCCCTTCCTCGGGCCGCCGGCACAGCGGTTGTGCCCCCGTACCAACGCCCGGGGACAGGCTTGATACCCGGGACCGACGACCGCCTGGGTCGCCAGCCGGAGAATGAGCAGCGTGACGAACCTGGCCAAGAACCTGACGGACACCACCCGTACCCACGCCGGACGGGTGGCCGTGCGGGTGGACAACGCGGCGATGACGTACCGGGCCCTGGACGAGGCGAGTGCCCGGGTCGCCGGGCTGCTGCACGAGCGGGGCCTCAAGCCCGGCGACCGGGTCGGCGTCATGATGCCCAACGTCGCCGAAGTCCCCGTGGTTTACTACGGCGTGCTCCGGGCCGGCGGCGTGGTCGTCCCGATGAACCCGCTGCTCAAGGCGCGGGAGGTCGCCTACTACCTCGGCGACTCCGGGGCCAGGCTGATCTTCGCCTGGCATGCGTTCGCGGACCAGGCACGCTCCGGCGCGGAGCAGGCCGAGGCGGAATCCATCATCGTGGACGGGGTCAGCTTCCCCGATCTGCTGGCCTCCGCCGCCCCGGATGACCAGGTCGCGGACACCGGCAACGAGGACACCGCGGTGATCCTCTACACCTCCGGCACGACCGGCCACCCGAAGGGCGCCGAGCTCACCCACGGCAATCTCCTCAGCAACACCAAGGTGGCGTGCACCGACATCGTCCGCGCGGGCCCGGACGACGTCATCTTCGGCGGGCTGCCGCTGTTCCATGTGTTCGGGCAGACCGTCGCGCTCAACGTGGCCGTTGCGTCCGGGGCGTGCCTGACCCTGCTGCCGCGGTTCGACGCCGAGCACGCCCTGCGGATCATCGCCGGTCACCGGGTCACCGTCTTCGAAGGCGTGCCGACCATGTACGTGGCGCTGCTGCACCGGCCCGGCCGCGCCGACTATGACACCTCCGCGCTGCGGACGTGCATCTCCGGCGGCGCCGCGCTGCCGGTCGAGGTGCTGCGCGGGTTCGAGGAGGCGTTCGGCGTCCCGGTGCTGGAGGGATACGGCCTGTCGGAGACCTCGCCGGTCGCGTCGTTCAACCATCCCGGCCGCGAGCGCAAGCCCGGCTCGATCGGGACCCCCATCCGGGACGTCCAGATGCGTGTCGTGGACGGCGAAGACCACGAGGTCCCCCGCGGTGAGGTGGGCGAGATCGTGATCCGCGGGCCGAACGTGATGAAGGGCTACTGGCACCGCCCCGAGGCCACCGCCGAGGCGATCCGCGACGGCTGGTTCCACAGTGGTGACCTGGCGCGGGCCGACGAGGACGGCTATTTCTACATCGTGGACCGGAAAAAGGACCTGATCATCCGCGGCGGCTACAACGTCTACCCGCGGGAGATCGAGGAAGTGCTCTACGAGCATCCCGCGGTCGCCGAGGCCGCCGTGATCGGCCTGCCGCACCCGGCCCTGGGCGAGGAGGTCGGTGCCGCGGTGGCCCTCAAGCCGGGTGCCGTCATCAGCGCCGAAGAACTGCGAGACTACGTCAAGGGCCAGGTGGCGGCCTACAAGTACCCGCGTCACGTGTGGATCGTCGACGCGCTGCCCAAGGGCCCGACCGGCAAGATCCAAAAGCGGGATATCGTCACCCCGGCCGACCTGGCCGTCCCGTGAGGATGCTGCTGCTCGCTCCCCCCGGGCGCCGGCAAGGGGCACGCAAGGCGGCCCTCCACTCGGGAAGCTGCGATGAGACCCCAAGTAGCCCTGCGTAGTAATCACTACGGCCTGTGACCAGCGATCGGTGTGGAATTTGGCGTGGTGCTCCATGTTGCGCTTGGTTCGCAGACGGCCGGCAGACGACGCGGCGGCCGGTGAACATGAGCTCGTATTCCTGGCGGACTTCGCCGTCGGTGTAGGCCGACCCTATGGGCGGGGTCGGAGTAGATGCCGAGGATCCCGGTGAAGGCCACGGTGACGCCGGTCTCCTCGGGGTTTCGCGGATGGCGCACTGGCTGGGGGTCTCGCCGAGTTCCATCTTGCCCATCGGCAGCGCCCACTGGCCGGTATCGCGGCGCCGCTGCAGCAGGATCCGTCCGGCCTCGTCGACGGCCAGGACCCCGCATGCCGGGACCAGGCTGTTGGGCTTGGGGGCGTCGGGGTCGTTCCAGTACTCGGTGCGGCCCATCAGATGTCTTGTCCTTCCCACGGGAGCGCGGTGTCCCAGACGCGGTCGAAGCTGGCCAGGTAGTGGTCGGCGACACCGCCGCCGTCCAGGCGCCGTAGGTGCAGCGTCGGGTTCGCTGACGCCGGTTCGCCGAACGCGTGCGGGTTGACGAGCACGTCGTCGTCATAGCGGAAGATCGACGCGTACAGGGTGGTGGCCTTTCCGCTGGCCACCGAGCCCAGCGACCACCCCCGCGGGATGCTGAACGCCGCGATGCGTACCTACTGCCGGCTGCTGGCCGCCAACCCCGGCCCAGCCCGGGCGCTGGTGGTCGAGTCGGTCGCCTGCCCCGGCGATCCGCAAGGTACGGGCCGAGTGCCTCACGGCGTGGGCTCAGCTGATGGAGGCGCTGGTGGCCGAGCGCCGCCCCGACCGGCCGGTACCGCCGATGGCCGGTACCGCCGCGATCGGGCGGTTGTGCATCTGCTGGCCACCGCCATCGAGGAGGGCCGGGGACCTGTCCTCGATGAGCGGCATCCTGGCCGACACCGCCTACCGTCTGCTGCTGGCCTGACGGCCCGGCCTCACTTCAGGTGCCGGGCGAAGAACCGGGCCGCGTCGTCCACCTCGAACCACGGGACGCCGGCGTGCCCGCCCAGATTGGCGTGCAGCGTCTTCTCCCTGGTGCCGAAGGCGTCGAACAGGTCCAGGGCCGGCTGCCGTTCCATCCCTTCGTCGTCCCACGGCAGCAGGAACTGCAGCGGAATGGTGACCTGCCGGGCCTCCTCGCGCAGGGTGCCGGGCACGAAACCCCCGGCGAAGAAAACGGCGGCCGAGATGCGCGGCTCGACCAGCGCCAGCCGAATGCCGATGGCGGTCATCCCCTCGTACCCGGCCGGGCCGCCGATCCCGGGCAGCGAAAGGAGGGCGTCCAGGGTGGTCCGCCATTCCGGGACCGCCCTTTCGGCCAGCGGGACGATGAAGGCGGCGGCGATCTCGTTGACCGGCTCGCCGGCCTCCATCGCCCGGCGGAGGCCGGCGCGGGCCTGCTCGTCGGCGGCGGAACGGGGCCGGTCACCGTGCCCGGGGGCGTCGATGGCGGCCGCCGCGAAGCCGTACTCCGCCGCGTAGTGCCGGGCCCGGGCCACCAGCCGGGGGTGCCGCTTGTGCAAGCCGCCGTTGTGGCCGCTCAGGATCAGCGGGGCCGGTGCGGATCCAGGCGTCCACAAGACGCCGGGGATCTCGCCGAGGGTGAATTCGCGTTCGAGGACGCCGTCGTCGAGGCGCTGTTCAGAAGTGAATCGCATGGTCGTGCCTTTCGGGAGTGCTCTTGGACGGCGCTCCCGGGCGACCTATCGCCTGACCGTGGCCCCGGAGGGGAGCACCCATGCCGATACTGCGTTCACGGGTACCACCTCCTCGTTCTCTCGCACGGCCTCCGGAAAAGTAGCAGTGGCCGCCGTGGTCCGCCAACAGGTTTTTGCGGAGGCTCCGTGGCCGGATGCCACGGAGCCTCCGTAACGGCCAAGCCCGTGTAGTTAAGGGCTTCGGGCCTGTGCGGTCACGGTGTGGTGCCGGCCGGGACGCAGGAAGCGGAGCCCTGGTAGGGACGGTTTGGCCCGGGCCTGGTACAGCTGCGACGATGCCGCCGCCATGAGCCTCCGTGATGGGCCGGGCGCGCCCCTGGCTCCCGTTGACCACGGACCCCGGGCGGTGCTGCTGGACTGGCACGAGGCCCACCGGCCGGATGGAGACCGCCCGGCTGCAGGCCCACACTTGCGAATGTCGGCCAGTCCTGCTCGAGCTGTGCTCCCGCGGCGGCGGCCACCTCATCCGCCGCACCACCCGCGCACCCGGCACCCGGTTCCGCATCGAAGAGACCTTGCCGCCCTCCTCGACGACCGCGTCCTGGCCCTAATGCCCTAATGCAGCAACTTCACTGCTCGGGGTGATCCCCGCGAGCACCGGAGTCCGCCAGTGTCGGAAGATGCAGGTCGATGACCGCCTCAGCGTTCAAACGGCTGGCCATTCCAGGCAGACACCAGTGCCGGCGAGGGCCTTCTGATGACGGCATGTGCTGCTCGGTGATGCCCAGCGCGACGGTCGAATCGCGGTCAAACGATCTTGGCTATGATCAACAACTTAGCAATCATGGCTTTGACCTGCGGTTTTGGGTGGGTGGAGCTGAGGGGATTCGAACCCTGACCCCTCGATGCGAACGAAGTTGTCCCGGGTTCAATCCGTCCAGTCCCGTTAGGTGATCTGATTATCAGATATCATGGAGACATGCGGACGATGACTGCGACCGAGGCGTCACGGAACTTCTCCGACCTGCTGGACGCGATCGAGCGTGGCGAGACTGTGACGATCACCCGCGGGCACCATGCGGTCGCCGAGATGAGGCCGGCCAGGCGCCGTACCGGCGCAGACTTGCGGGCCGCGCTTGAGCGCGTCCCGCCGCCCGATGATCGTTTCGCCGAGGATATAGCGGCCGCTTTGGCACTGATCTCCAGTGAGGGGAACGACCCATGGGCCGGCGCCTAATCCTGGATACCAATGTCTTAATCGGCTACGAGCGCGAGACGATCAACCGTGCGGCCCTGGATGCTGACGAGCTAGCCGTCGCGGCTGTGTCCATTGCCGAATACCGGGTTGGCATTGAGCTTGCCGATACTCCGGGCCGTGCGGCCGACCGTGCCCGGGCACTTGTCGCCATCACCTCGTCCGTCGACGTGCTCGATTACACCGAAGCCACTGCCGCCTGCCACGCGAGACTGATCGCGCACGCCCGCCGGACCGGGACGCCTCGCGGCGCGCACGACCTGATCATCGCGGCGCACGCACTGCAGGACGATCGCATCGTCCTCACCTTCGACGCGAAGGCCCGTTTCGGAGGCCTACCTGGCGTGAGTGTCACCAATGCCTGAGGCCGCGACCAGGCAAGCGGACCATCCAATCGGCGCCGTCGCCAGGTGCTCGGCCTGAGAGGTGAAACGGGCGAGGCTCGTGCTCCGCAAACCGCGAATTGGCCGATGGCCCTGATACCGGGCGTACGTGGCGGTCGCGCAGGTCGAGGCGACCGGTGCCAGGGCGTTGCTGAACCGCACGGCTGAGGCGGACGACCGCCCGCTGATGCGCCGGGACGAGGTTCTCCAGGACTGGCGGCGACCTCCTGGTATCGCTGGACCGCCCTGGCCATGCTCGCCACTGCGTTACTCACCATCACCACCGCCGCCGAGCACGACAGCCACCCGCCGCCCGACGGCCAGATCCGCTCACCCGCAACGAAATTTTGCCGCCTGCTCGGCACCCTGATCATCTGGCCACAGGCTGACCAATTCCTGACCACTAGCTGAACGTTGCTTCTTCGCCTGCATCCTCAGGGCAAACTCGGCGGATGGTCAGGGTTGCCTTGCAGGTGGCGGTACCAGCATCGAAGTAACGCACCAGCAAGGCGCAAAAGGGGAACCTTCCATGAGCACGACCCAGGATCAGCCAGACTCGGCCGGACTTCTGCAGGCCCGGCAGACTTCGCCGCCTCCGCCCGGGATCCCGGGCGGCCCGGCTGGCCCCGGCGGCTGGTACGGTGCCGGCGGCTGGGGCGAGGAGCCGCCCCGGCCGACCAGGCGGCGTCGCCGCAGCCGGGCCGCCACAGCAGCCGCCGCGGCGGTCGTGGTGGCCGCGGCAGGCACGGCCTGGGGGCTGGCCGCCTCCGGAGCCGCGGCCTCCGCGAGCACGATCTTCACCACGTCCGAGATCGCAACAAAGACCGACCCGGGACTCGCCGACGTCGACTCAACGTTGGGCTACCAGAACGCTGAAGCCGAGGGCACCGGCCTGGTGCTGACCTCATCGGGTGAGGTGCTGACCAACGACCACGTGATCGACGGCGCTACGTCGATCAAGGTCACCGATGTTGGCAACGGTCGCACCTACACGGCGGCAGTCGTCGGCTACAACAAGACCGATGACATCGCGGTGCTGCAACTCAAGAATGCATCCGGGCTCACCACCGTGTCCCTGGGCAACTCGTCACAGGTCACGTCGGGCGAGAAGGTCGTCGCCCTGGGCAATGCGGGTGGCAAGGGCGGCACCCCGTCGGTCGCCGCCGGCAGGGTCACCGCGCTGAATCAGGCCATCACCGCCAGCGACGAGGGAAGCGGCTCGTCCGAGCAGCTGACCCGGATGATCGAGACGAACGCTGATATCCAGCCCGGTGACTCGGGCGGCCCGCTCGTCAACACCGCCGGCCAGGTGATCGGCATCGACACCGCCGCGTCGTCCGCATTCGAGACCTCGTCCGGCGGGCAGTCGCCGTACGGGCAGTCGCCGTACGGGCAGTCGCCGTACGGCCAGTTTCCCTACGGGCAGTCGCCGTACGGGGGGTCGCGGACCCCGTCCGGCCAGCCCTCCTCCGGGCAGTCCCAGGTACAGGCTTTCGCGATCCCGATTAACCGGGCCGTCTCGATAGCCAGCCAGATAGAGGCGGGCGACGCCTCGGCCACGGTGCACATCGGCGCCACTGGTTTCCTCGGGGTGGAGGTCACGTCCCAGGACGCCTCCGGCAGCGGCGCTGAGGGCGGCGGCACCATAGCGGGTGGTGGCCAGGACAGCACCGGGGCGACAATCGAGGGCGTGCTCTCCGGTTCGCCAGCCGCTCAGGCCGGTCTGGCAGCAGGCGATGTGATCGATTCGGTCGGCGGCCACACCGTGTCGTCGCCGACCGACCTCGGGTCAGTGATCGAGCAGTATCACCCTGGTGACAAGGCCAGCATCACCTGGACCAACGAGTCCGGCCAGACCAGTACCTCCACCGTGGTATTCGCCAACGGCCCGGCCGACTGAGGCCGGACGGATTCGGGCTGACCCCGGCCATGGCGCCGGGGTCAGGCTACGGGTCGTGCGCGGGTCACCGGCAGAACTCCGCTGGCCTGCGGTTCCGGGCGGATTCTGGGTGCTGTTCTCGTGTCAACCGTCGAGCCGCGCCGAGTCGGCATCATCTCGAGTCGTTTGTGAAACAGCCTGTCTGAGCTGGGGGTCGGCAGTGGCAGGCAGGCGGCATGAACACTTCCTGAGCTGCCCGCGGCTGCGCGCCGGGCCATGGGTCGCTGGCCATTGACTGGAATGATCACCACGAGCCAAATCACGACTCTGACGCGAAGATTCATTGTGCTGCAGCTGTCTTTAGCGGTTCGAGGGTGACGGCGTAGCCCATCTGGCGGAGCTGGTCGATGGCGCGCTGCCTGGTTTTACCGGGGTTGCGGCGGGTGTAGAAGTCGCTGCCGGGGTCGTCGTAGAAGGCGCCGTTGGTGATCATGTTCCAGATGGCGATGAGGATCGCGTGCTCGACGGCGACGATGGCCTTGACCGGTCCGCGGCGGGACGCGATGCGCCGGTACTTCGCTGACAGGTTAGGTGCCCTTGCTGCGGGCTGCCGACATCGCCGCGATGCCGAGGGCGCCCTTGAGGTAGGGGTTACCTGGCCGGGTGCTGGTGGACTTGACGCGCCCGGCGGACTCGTTGCTGCCCGGGCAGGTCCCGGCCCAGGACGCCAGGTGCCCGGCGGTGGGGAACCGGGTCATGTCCGCGCCGGTCTCGGCGATGATCACGTCGGCGACGCCGGTGCTGATCCCGGGGATCGTGACGATCATGTCCCGGATCACCTGAAAGGGCCCGATCACTACCTCGATCCGGGCAGTCACCTCCTCTATCGCGCGGGTGTGATGGCCGGTCAGGTCCAGGTGCACGCGGGCCAAGAAGGCGTGATGCTGGGTGAACCTGCCGGTCAGGGCCTCGCTGAGCTCAGGGATTTTCGAGCGCAGCCGCCGCCGGGCCAGGGCCGCCAGGGCTGCCGGGTCGCGCTGCCCGCCGGCCAGCGCCTCGAGCATCGCCCGCCCGGACACCCCGGTGATATCAGCGGCCACCGAGGACAGCTTGATCCCGGCTCCTCCAGCAGCTTCTCCAGCCGCTGAATCTCCCGGCCGCGCTCGCGCACGATCGCGGTGCGCGTGCGGGTCAGGTCCCGCAGCTGGCGGATGGGCTCCGGCGGGACGAACGACCCGCGCACCAGCCCGTGCGCGCCGAGCTGAGCCAGCCACGCCGCGTCCGAGACATCGGACTTGCGCCCGGGCAGGTTCTTCACATGCCGGGCGTTCACGAGCATCACCTTGAGCGGCCCGTCCTCCAGCAGGTAATAGAACGGCTTCCAGTAATCACCGGTCGCCTCCATCACCACCAGGCTCACCTGCTCGCTGATCAGGTGCTCACGCAAATGCCAGCACCTGATTGGTGAACGACCCCCACGTCGTCACCTTCGAGGTCGCCCCGGCCCGTCCCCGCCCGGCGACCCGGACGCAGACCTTCGCATCCCGCTTGGACACGTCAATCCCCGCGCAGCGCGGGTGCACCAGATCCATCACCATGAGCTCCCTCCCGACACCACCGGACTGCGGGTGTCCGCCCCGGGAAGGGCAGGGAAAATCAGAAGTCTGACGCTCGTGCTCGAAGGCAACAATCCACGGTTCCCGTGGCAGCCCTCCGCCCCATGCTGACCTACAGGCTCACAGGCACCACAGAGGAAACGGGGTCCGACCGGAGCGAACCACTTCATCGTCCCCGACGTTACTGCCCCTGACCATCCCCAAACCCAGCCGTGACCGCGAACCGAATCTTCGCGAGCCACGGCGAGCCTCCAAGGAGGCTCTCGAACGCTGACCTGCAGGTTTGGGTGGAGCTGAGGGGATTCGAACCCCTGACCCCCTCGATGCGAACGAGGTGCGCTACCGGACTGCGCTACAGCCCCAAGACCGGCAGCCAGCGTAGCAAACATCAGCAGCAGCTAGGCCGGTCGGCACCGCGGCGGAGCAGCCGATCCCGGCAGCAGCCCGCGTCAGTCACCGACCGCGCGCACCGCGGCGTCGGCGTACTGGTCGTAAAGCTGATCGCCAACCCTGGCTGAGATGTCGATGATCTCCGCCGTCGGCTCCGGGTCGCAGGCCGCCAGCGCCTCGCGAGCGCGCTGGCGCTGGGCAATGCGGGCCTCCTGGGCCGCGCGCGCCGCATCGGCCTCAGCGTGGCGCTGCGCGGTATCCGCGTCGGCACGGGCAGCCTCGCGCAGCAGCAGAACGAAAATTCCGAGCATCGCCGACGGCGGAACGATGATCCACCAGGGCGTGATGCTCCCGGCCGTCAGCGCCAGCGCCGTGACAGCGAGCACCACCAGGGTGGTCAGCGTCCGGCGCCGCGCCCGCAGCGCGCTCTCCCTGCTGACCGGGGGGCGGGGCCGGTCACCGCCGCCGAACGGGTGCCAGTCGAATGGGTGCCAGCCGGGTCCTTCGGACCACAGCGGCCTTCCGCGCAGCGACAGCCGGGCCTCGGCAGGATAATCCGGGTCGGCCGTACCGCCGCTGCCGTCATCCTCTGCGCCGCCATCGAGCACCGCGCCATCACGGAGCGCCGCGCCGTACTCAGCAGCCGCGCCGTACTCGACCGTGGTGCCGTACTCGACGGCCGCGCCGTACTCCAGTACGGTGCCGTCCGCGTGCGCCTCGCCGTACTCGACGGCCACGCCATATTCAACGGCTACGCCGTACTCAACCACCGGCGCATCCCCGGCCGGCGGCCCGGCGGCTGCCACGGCCTGCTGACCCTGGCCGGTGGAGTTCTCGGCCGCGCCGGGCGCCTCGTGCGACCGCCGTATCCACCTGGGCACGAGTACCCCGGCCCAGATGGCCACGATCGCCAGGTAGAGAATCGCGCTGCTCAAGGCGTTCTCCCGGGAGCGCGCCAACGGCAGTTCGCCGGGGCTTCCCCCGGCGGGCATGCTGCGGACATAAGCGTGCTCACGTCACGCACGGTAGGGCCAGCCGCGGGCGTTGACGAGCATTGACCCCGGTGTGTCGCCAGATACCCTCAGCTGGCCCGCGACCGGGCCGCGGACACGGCGCTGCGCCAGCGGGGCAAGAGGCCGTCTTGCACGTCCTCTGCCGTCAGCGCGTAACACAGGTGGTCGCGCCAGGTTCCGTCGATATGCAGGCTCCTGCGCCGGATGCCTTCCTCGCGGAAGCCGAGTTTCTCCACCACCCTGCGGCTGGCCACGTTCTCCGGCCGGATGGTGGCCTCGATACGGTGCAGGCCGACGACGAAGAAGCAATGATCGACGGCCATCGCCAGTGCCGTCGGGACCACGCCCCGGCCGGCCACGGCCTGATCGACCCAGTAGCCGACTTGCGCCGAGCGCGCCGATCCCCAGACGATGCTGCCCACGGTCAGCTGCCCGGCAAAGGTCCCGGCGTAGTCCACTACCCACGGCAGCGTCTGCCCTTGCCTGGCCTCCCGCCGCATCGTGCGCGCCATGGCGACGTACGGGCCCAGGCTGGTCTGGTACAGCGGAGTCTCCGGGTTGGTGGGCTCCCACGGCCGCAGCCATGCCGCATTGCGCATCCGGGTCTCGCGCCAGACGGATGCGTCCTTGACCCGGACCGGCCGCAGGCCGACCGGGGCGTCAAGGAGGTCAGGCTCGGTAAGCGTAACCGGCCATCCGCGCATGCGTCCCACGAGACCATCATTCCCCTGTCCCGTCGCTGAACGCCATTCGGTTACATAATGAAGGCAAAGTGAAACCACGGGGTGACGCGGTGACTGGCCAGGGAGCCGCCCTGGCGAGGCCAGAAAGCAGCCCTCACGCGGTGCGCGGATGGTCGCCGCCGCGGGCCTGGTCGATTGCATGGGCCAGGATCGGGGACAGTACCGCCATCCCGTCCCGCACGCCGCCGGCCGACCCGGGCAGGTTGACGACGAGCGTCCGGCCGGCCAGGCCCGCCAGGCCACGGGACAGCACCGCAGCCGGAATCCCGGCGGCGGCTCCGGCTGACCTGATGGCCTCGGCGATGCCGGGGACCTCCCTGTCGATCACCTGCCCGGTCATCTCCGGAGTGCGGTCGCCGGGCGTCAGCCCGGTCCCGCCGGTCGTCACTATCACGTCGTAGCCGCCGGTAAGAGCATCGCGCAGCGCGGCGAGCACCGGCTCCCCGTCGGGGACGACCCGCGGCCCGTCCACCTCGTCGCACCCGGCGGCAGCCAGCAACTCCGCGAGCACGGGCCCCGAGGCGTCCGGGTAGACGCCGGCCGCGGCGCGGTTCGAGACGGTGATGGCCAGCGCCCTGATCATGGCCGGGCCCAGCGGCCGGTCTTGCCGCCGGTCTTCTCCTCGACCCGGACGTCGCTGATTACCGCGGCCGGGTCCACGGCCTTGACCATGTCGATCAGGGCCAGCGCGGCGACGGCGACCGCGGTCAGCGCCTCCATCTCGACGCCGGTGCGGTCGGCCGTCCGCGTTGCGGCCACGATCCGCACGCCGTCGTCGCGCACCTCAAGGTCGACGGTCACCGAGTGCAGCCCGATCGGGTGGCACAGCGGGATGAGGTCCGGCGTCCGCTTGGCGCCCTGGATCCCGGCGATCCTCGCTACCGCGAGCGCGTCGCCCTTCGGCATCCGGCCCTCCCGCAGCGCGGCCACGGCAGCCGCCGACAGCAGCACCCGCCCTGATGCCCGGGCCGACCGCGCGGTCACGTCCTTGCCGGACACGTCGACCATCCGTGCCTGGCCGGCTGCATCGAGGTGGGTGAGCCGCTCAGTCATCGAGGCAGATCACCTCGGCCGCGTCGCCCTCCTGCATGCCGGTGACCTGCTCCGGCACGACGATCAGGGCATTCGCCCGCGCGAGCGTTGCCAGCTGATGTGATGCCTGCCCGGACAGCGGCGTAATTTCCGTGCCGTCATCAGCCAGCACTCCGCGCAGGAACGATCTCTTGTCCCGCGGCGACCGCACCGGGGCGGTCAGCACCGCGCGGGCAGTCCGCTGGTGACCGCTCGCCGTCCCCTGCAGCGCCCGCAAGGCCGGCCGTACGAACAGCTGGAACGAGACATATGCGCTCACTGGATTGCCTGGCAGGGTCAGGATCGGGGTGCTGGCCGTACCGACCATGCCGAAGCCCTGTGGCATTCCCGGCTGCATCGCCACCTTGCGGAACCTGACCGTCCCCAGCTTCTCCAGCGCGGCCTTCACCACGTCGTGCTCGCCGCCCATGCTCACGCCCCCGCTGGTCACCAGCAGGTCGGCCCGGCCGGCGGCGTCCTGCAGCACGGCCAGGGCATGGCCGGGGTCGTCCGGCACGCTCGGCTGCCGGTAGGCGACGGCGCCTGCCTGGCGCGCGGCCGAGGCCAGCATGAAGCTGTTGGACTCCCAGATCCGGCCGCGCGTGATCGGCGTTCCTGGCGCCGCTAGCTCGTTGCCGGTGGAGAATACGGTGACCCGCGGCCGGGGCCGGGCCAGCACCGAGGCACGGCCGGCGGCCGCGAGCAGCCCGAGCGGGGCGGGGCCGAGCCGGATGCCCGCGGCCAGCAGCGCATCGCCCGGCGCGGCGTCGCCGCCGGCCCGCCGGACCGACTCGCCGGCGGCCACCGCCTGGCCGATCGCCACCTGCGCGGTCCCGCCGTCGGTCAGCTCGACCGGTACCACCGCGTCCGCGCCGGCCGGCATCGGCGCGCCTGTCATGATCCGCAGGCAGCTGCCGGGGGCGACCTGGTGATCGCTGGTGTCGCCGGCCGCGATCTCCCCGGCCACCGGCAGGGTCACGGGGGCGGCCGTGGTCGCGGCGGCGATGTCGGCGGCGCGGACGGCGTACCCGTCCATCGCGGAGTTGTCGAACGGCGGCAGCGGCCACTGCGCCGTGATGTCCTCGGCGAGCACTCCGCCGTCCGCGTCCTCCAGGCCGAGCTCGCGCGGCGCCAGCGGCCGGATGGCCGCCAGGATCTCGGCCAGGTAATCGTCGACGTTCTGCATGGCGGCCCTGGCCTACAGGGTGTCCAGGTAGCCGCGCAGCCAGGGCACGAACTCGCCGGCCAGGTCCGCCCGCTCGCAGGCGAACTGGATCACGGTGCGCAGGTAGTCGAGCTTGTTGCCGGTGTCGTAGCGGCGTCCGCGGAACAGCACGCCGTGCACGCCGCCGCCGTCCCCGGCCACGCCCAGGTCGGCTGTGGCCAGCGTCAGGAGAGCGTCGGTGAGCTGGATCTCGCCGCCGCGTCCCGGCGGCGTCTCGCGCAGCACGCCGAACACGGCCGGGTCGCACACGTAGCGCCCGATCACGATCCAGTTGGACGGCGCCTCGCCCGGATCCGGCTTCTCCACCAGGTCGGTGACCACGACGACGTCGTCCTCGCCGGTCGGCTTGATCGCCGCGCACCCGTAGGCCGATACCTGATCCGGCTCTACCTCCATCAGCGCGACGATGCTCCCGCCGTAGCGCTGCCTGACGTCGATCATCCGGCGCAGCAGCGGATCGCGGCGGTCGATGAAGTCATCCCCGAGCAGTACGGCGAATGGCTCGTTTCCGACGTGCTCGGCGGCGCAGAGCACCGCGTGGCCTAGCCCTTTCGGCGCGTCCTGGCGCACGTAATGCATTTTCGCCAGGTTGCCCGGCTCGCGGATCCTGGCCAGCCCGTCGTCGTCGCCCTTGGCAGTCAGCGCATCCTCTAGCTCGCTGGCGGTGTCGAAGTGGTCCTCGATGGCGGACTTGCCGCGGCGGGTGACCATCAGCACGTCGCGCAGCCCGGCGGCGGCGGCCTCTTCCACCACCAGCTGGATCGTGGGGGTGTCGATGACAGGCAGCATTTCCTTGGGGATGGCTTTTGCCGCGGGCAGGAACCTTGTTCCCAGGCCCGCGGCAGGGATGACTGCCTTGGTCACGGCGGTGGTGTCGGCCATGCTGAGAACCCTAGCTACCCGCGGGAGGACTTGTGCACGGCATGCCGCCAGAGGATGCGTCCGCATCGCCCGCTGGCGGTCCGGCGGGCAGCGCCGGGCGCGGGGGCGATACGGACGGCCTGCCCGCGGCGAAGGCGGCGCTCCGGCGGCGGCTGGTGGCCGCCCGCAGGCAGCTGACGGACGCCCAGCGCGCGGAGGCCGGCCGTCAGCTTCGCGATGCGGTGCTCGCGTTGCCCGAGACGCAGATGGCCGGCACCGCGGCTGCCTACTGCTCGGTCGGCACCGAACCGGATACCCGCGGCCTGATCTACGCACTGTGGAAACGCGGCACCTATGTCCTGCTGCCGCTGCTGCTTCCTGGCGGCGACCTGGACTGGGCCTCCTACGAGGGCCCGGATTCGCTGGTCCCCGGGCCGCGCGGCCTGCTCGAGCCGGGCGAGCCTGCCCGCGGCGTGGGCGCCGTCGCCAGCGCCGACCTGGTGATCGTCCCTGCGCTCGCCGTGGACCGCCGCGGCTACCGGCTGGGCCGGGGCGGCGGCTCGTATGACCGTGCGCTGGCCCGCGTCGGCGCGCCCGTTCCTACCGTCGCGCTGCTGCATGACGGCGAACTGCTCGACGAGGTACCGGCCGGCCCGCATGACCTCCCGGTACGCCTGGCCGCCCGGCCGCGTGAAGGAATCACCAGACTGCCGTCACCGTTGCTACCATTTGGCAGTTGAACGCGGCGAGTGCTAACGCCACCGAGGAGGAATCGTGCCGACCTACCAGTACGCCTGCACTGACTGTGCGGAGCGGAGCGAGGTGGTGCAGAAGTTCACCGACGAGCCTCTGCACGTGTGCTCGGTGTGTGGCGGCAGGCTCCGCAAGGTGTTCTCGCCGGTCGGCATCGTCTTCAAGGGGTCGGGCTTCTACCGCAACGACTCCCGTTCGAAGGACAAGGCGCTGATCGGATCGGGCTCTGGCTCATCTCGGTCAGGATCGGACTCGTCCGGCTCCGACTCCGCTAGCTCGGATTCTTCCGGTTCGTCGGACGCGGGCAAGGACGGCGGATCGTCATCCGGCGACAAGGGATCGTCATCCGGCGACAAGAAGGCCGACAAGTCCGCCTCGTCTTCCGGTTCCTCGTCCTCGGGTTCCTCTTCTTCGGGTTCCTCTTCTTCGGGCTCGTCTTCTTCGGGCTCGTCTGGTTCTTCCTCGTCCGCGGGCTCGTCCGGGTCTTCGTCTTCGTCTTCGTCATCGGGCTCGAAGGTCGCCTGAGCCACGGTGGCCGGCCTGGCCAGCATCGGGGTAATCGGCGGCTCGGGGCTTTATGAGTTCCTCTCGCCTGCCGACGAGGTGACGGTGCAGACCCCGTTCGGCCCGCCGAGCGATCGCATCGTGATCGGCGAGGTCGCCGGGCGGAAGGTCGCGTTCCTGCCCAGGCACGGGCGCGATCACCAGTTCCCCCCGCACCGCATCCCGTACCGCGCGAACCTATGGGCGCTGCGCTCGCTCGGGGTCCGGCAGGTGCTGGCGCCGAGCGCGGTCGGCTCGCTGACCTCGTCCTACGGCCCGGGCACGCTGGCCATCCCGGACCAGCTGGTGGACCGGACGAAGGGCCGCGCGCAGACCTTCTACGACGAGGGCGGCGCGGTGCACGTGCCGTTCGCTGACCCGTACTGCCCGCGCGGCCGGGCGACGGCCATTTCCGCGGCGCGAGCTTCCGGCTGGGTCCCGGCCGGGTCGGGCACGCTGGTCGTCATCGACGGACCCCGGTTCTCCAGCCGGGCGGAGTCACGCTGGTACGCGGCTCAGGGCTGGACGCTGATCGGCATGACCGGCAGTCCCGAGGCCGCTCTCGCCCGTGAGCTTGCGCTGTGCTACACGACGATCGCCCTGGTCACCGACACCGACGCCGGAGTCGAGGAGGGCGAAGGGGTTACCCACGCTGAGGTGTTCCGCGTGTTCGCCGAGAACATCTCGCGGCTGCGAGGGCTTCTCATGCAGACGATCGAGGAACTCCCGGCCGAGCGGGACTGCCCGTGCCCGCTCGCCCTCGACGGCATCCGGCTGCCGTTCCCGCTGCCCTGACCACGGCTAATCCGGACTGCGGCTAATCCGGACCGCGGCTAGTCGAGGTCGCCGTGCTCGATGCGCGCGAGGCGGCGCTCCCGCACCAGCTGGTCGAACTCGTGCTCCACGATGACGTCTCCCGGTGCGAGCGCGGCGAAGATGCCAGTCACATCGCGCATGCTGACCACGCCGAGCAGGCGTTCCCCGTCGACGATCGGCAGATGCCTGATCCACCTCGTGGCCATCTCGCTGGCAGCTTCCTGCAGCGGCATGTCGGGCGGCACGGTGAATACCTCGACCGTCATTACCTCGTCAACGGAGCAGCGGTCGGGGTCGGCGCCGAGAGCCACCGCGCGGAGCACGTCCCGCTCGGTGATGATCCCGGTGAGGCGCCCGTCGCTGGTGATCAGCAGCGAGCCCGTCTGCTGCCGCCACATGTGCTCGGCCGCCGAGCGGAGGCTATCGGACGGGGATTCCGTGACAGTAGCCTGCGTCATCACGTCCTGAACCTGCACCACCGCTCCTCATCGCCTCGGCCATCGGGTTTTCCCACCCTACGACCCGCTGGTCGCGGGCCAGCCGGGTGCGCTCTAACGGTCCCGGCGGGTGGCAGGAAAGCCGCGCTCCGCCGCGGCAGGCTCACCCGCCGGTGCCGCCGGGAGCGAGTTCGCGTTTCGGGCTGGCCTGGTAGCTACCATTAGGCTTGGTCCGGCCGCTAGTCCGCCCGTGTCGGCCCATGTCAGCCCCGATAGCTCAGCGGATAGAGCAACTGCCTCCTAAGCAGTAGGTCGCGCGTTCGAGTCGCGCTCGGGGCGCCCAGCAAAGCCCAGCTCAGGGGACATCTCGCCGACGCCGGCATGATCATGAACCGTGCAATTGACCGAGGCCCGCCTGGACGGTGCTCCGCCGGGGGATGCGGTGGGCGCGGTGACTACCTCGTCTGTGTCTTCTGCTGGGGCCGGTGGGGGCGGGCATTTGTGTCATTGCCGAGCCCAAGCCGATGGTGGACGACCTGGCGGGCCAGGTTAAGGACGCCGGGATCGTCGTGCAGGACGAAGTTGGTGTCGGCGGCCAGGATGATCCCGTTCAGCTCGAAGGTGAGCCGGTCAGGGTCCTCGCCGGCGGGAAGGTCGCCCTGGTCGAGAGCCGTGGCCGCGAAGCCCCGGATCAGCGCCACGAACTGAGACTGGAAGGCGGCCACGCGTTCCTTGACCGGGCCGGGGCGGGTGCCCATCTCCAGGGCCGCGCCAGCGAAGAAGCAGCCCCCGGGGAAGGTCCGGCGCTGCAGGTGATCAAAGAACGCCTCGCACACCGCCACCAGCTGGGCCAGGCCGGGAGGAGCCGCGAGGGCGGGCTGCACGACTTCTTCCGCGAAGATCCGGCCCGCCTCCTCCACGGTCGCCAGCTGGAGTTCCTGCTTAGAGCCGAAGTGCGCGTACAGGCCGCCCTTGCTCATACCGATCGCCGCCGCCAGGTTCCCGATCGACAGGCCCTCCAGCCCGTCGACGGTGGCCAGTGACGCCGCCGCGCGCAGGATGGCCCTGCGGGTCCGCTCCCCGTCGGCGCGCGGCCGCCGCGGCCTGCGGCTGTCTTGCTGCACGGTCTCGTTCATCACCATTGACAAGTTAACACGATCGGTCGTACTCTAATTTCTAATACGAACGATCGTATTAACTGTATGAGCGATCACTGCCTCGGGAATGACAGGACCGCCCGCCAGCAGCGCAACGTCACGAAAGCGAGGCAGCGATGGCCGGGAAAGCAGTGATCAGTCTCAGCACAGGCCTGGAGGACCCGGAAAAGGTGACCGTGGCGTTCCTCGTCGCGGTCGGCGCCGCCGAATCAGGACGGCCGACCCTCATGTTCCAGGCCAAGGAAGCCGTCCGGCTCGCCATGGACGGGGTGGCCACGGGCGTCGCCTGCGATGGATGCCCCGCACTGCCGGACCTGCTCACCCGGTATGAGAAAGCGGGCGGCCGGTTCATGGTCTGCCCGGTCTGCTTCAACGCCAAGCAACTCGACAAGGGCAGCCTCCTGCCCAATGCCGAACTGGCGGGCAGCGTTCAGCTGTGGGACTGGATCGGCGACGGAGCCACGACTTTCAGTTACTGAGGAACCACGCTCAGCTCCTTGCGCACACCGGTTGAACGCGCCGTGTCAACGCGCAGGTCGGCTTCACCCTTGAGCGCCGGAGCCTCTGGCGGCCCAGCGGCCTGACGGCGAGGGCCAGTCTGTGACGGCGTCGATTATCTCGATCGTGAAAGCGGCCGGGAAAACTACCTCAGCAAGGATGGCCACGACTGGCTCCCTTCGGGACGGGGACGCAGCGTGCCCGGTGAGGATGGCCGTCGCGGTTCCCGTGGCCGCCGCTCATTGCGACGGCTCGGTGAGGTCACAGTAGCGAGGCGGCGGCTCAAGAACCAGCGCGTGAACCGACTCACTGTGAAGGCATCCCGCCAGGACCTCCCAGACAAGCCTGGTGAGAAGGAGATCGCGGCGGGTGGGCGAGGTCTCCTGGCTGAGCCGCGTGTGGTCGGGTTACGTGGGGACGCTGGCCATGAGCCGGCGCAAGCCCAGGGCCTCGCTGGCGATGATCTTCTTGGCTTGGGCGAAGGCCGCGGCGCGGGCGGTGATCGCCTGGTCCTGGTAGCGGGACACAACCGCGAACTCCACCCCCAGCACGTTGACCCGGAGCTTGCAGCCGATGTCGTGTTCTGCGGTCTGGATCTCCAGCCGGCTGGGTGTCGCGCTGCGGGTCCAGCGGGGGTCCGCGGCGGCGGTGAAGGGGGTCGCGTAGTGATCCCCGTAGCCTCGCATGCAGGCTGACCACCGGGCGAAGACCGCGCGTACCGGGGGGCTGGACTGCGCGCGCTCGAAGCTGGCCAGCTGGACGCTGCCGGCCAGGGTCGACGCATCGCTGCCGCCCGACTGCTGCGCCGAGGTGTTGATCCCAGCCTGCTGCAACTCGCGCTCGGCCTGGCCCAAGCAGCCGCCCCAGGGGACCGGCCGGCCGGCCGGGGCCGGGCTTTTCCCGGTGAGTGCGGCCCATTCGGCGGTCCCCAGGTCTGCGGCGCTCTCCGGCTTCCCCGTGCCTTGTACCCAGGACGGCAGGTGGTAGCCGTATGTCCGGACCGCCACCGGATCCGATACCCCGTACAGGCGGGATTCGAATTCGTCGGTTATCCGGACGCCTTGGGCAATGACTTTCTCCGACAATCCAGGCAGGAAGCTGAAGCCGAGCTTGCCCAGGCACAGCTGCTCCAGCCGCTGGGCGAGGTAATCCTCCTCCGCGTTCTGCAGCGGCGTCAGCTGATAAGCAGCGATAGGCAGCTGATACTGCAAGACGCTGGACGGCGTGGGCGTCGCTGACGGCGTGGATGCCGCTGACGGCGTGGATGCCGGGCGCACCGCCGCGGGTGCCGCGGTGCTGCCTCCCGATGCGCATCCGGTGCCGGCCAGGACGCAGCCCAGGCTCATCGCGGCCAGTATCGTGGTCCCGCCGAGGCGCTTCACGCTGGGCATCCTTCCGTCAGGGACTCGGCTGGTCCGGCCGCAGGGTGCGGATTACTACGTGCAGTTATTAGCGGAAATCGACGCTTCGTTGTTGTGGAGGTTGCTGGTCAGGTTGCCCTCCCAGCCCGGCTTCAGCCAGTTGAAAGCGCCCGTGTAATTGGGAGAGACCCAGGTGGTGACGTTGCAGTTCACCGAGTTGTTCCCCATGGACGCAGCGTCGTTCCGCACCGGCTTCCCCTGGCCCAACTGGCCGTCATCCGGGAACGTGGCGATGATGGTCCCATAACCCATCTGTATGGCGCCCCAGACCGCCCCTGTTTCGCCCTGGCTATACCACAGGCAGTAGTACCACTGGTGGCCGTCGCAGAGACTGGCCCCGACATACGTCTGGTCGATGTTCGTGCTGGTGGCGGGCTGGGCGGTCGTCGCCGGGTGCGTGCTGGCTACCGCCGGGTGCGTGCTGGCCATAGCAGGAGCGGTTATGGCAGCGGCCCCGAGGAAGGTCCCGAGAACGGCCGCCGAGGTCACCAAGAGTCTCTGGCGTCTCTTTATCATAGTTTCCTGTCCCTTCCGGCTAGAGATCAGCCAAAACGCTACTACGGCGAAGATCGCGGAACCAGGCAGACTAACCGGCAAAGTGACCGGAAAAATGACCGGCAGAGTTAGGTCGTGACCGGACGGCGGAATGGTTTAACAGGCCGTGCGGTGGTCAGCCGGCCGGGCTGGTGATGCCCGCGGCGCCGGCCGCATCCGCGACTGCCATGCCCGGCGGCGGCGGGTTCGCATAGATCAGGTCGGCATGATCGAAACCATCCGCTGCAAGGACGAGTCCAGCTCCACCGCGGCGCTTTGCTTTGCAGTGAACGATGACGTTGCCCATCGAACAACGGCCGGTTGATCAGCACGCCTGGCTTTCAGGGTTGAGCTGGTTACTCGGTGATATATCGCGCTAGCAGTGTGAGGTCGACTCGGGCGCCCTGCCGGTATTTTGACATCAAACTCACACATGAATCACGCGTAAGTCTAATGCCCCCGCGAGAAGGTGTGGCTCATGCCGGGGTTTAGGCGTTTCCAGCTTCTCTAAATCCCTGGTGGTACGGGAAGCATAGGAGGGTCGCGTGACACAGCTTGGCTCGCCGGCAACGGAGAGCAGTCCCAGCGACGGCGGCCGGCAGGCGGTACGCGGATCGCGGCTCGCCCGGCGCCGCCGCGTCCTGTTCTGGGTGGCTGGCGGGGCGGCCCTGCTGGCCATCGGCGGGCTGATTGGCTCCTCGTTCGTGAAGTCGCCGCAGCAGATCGCGGCGGATACTGCAGCGCCGCCACCGACGGTGACCACGGCGAAGGTTGTCTCCCAGGTCCTTACCTCGTCGGTCGAGATGCGCGGCGTGGTGTACCCCGCGACGCAGTACGACGTCTACCCATCCGCCCCGGAAGCAGATGCGGCGGGTACCGGATCTTCGGCCGGCGGTTCGGCTACCGGCGGCTCGTCGGGGACCGTGTACATATCGAGTCTGGAGGTGGCAGCCGGCCAGAGGATCTCCAACGGCGAGAAGCTCGCTGAGATAGACGGAGAGCCGCTGTTCGCACTCACCGGCGGAGTGCCTGCGTGGCGGGACATAACACCTGGTGAGAACGGGCCCGACGTGGCGGAACTACAGAAGGCCCTCGCCTCGCTCGGGTACTACTCCGGCGGCGACACGCCCGGGTTCTTCGGCACAGCAACCGAGGACGCGGTGTCGGAGTACTACGAGCACTTTGGCTACACCGCGCCGGCGACGGGCGGCGTGCCGATGACGGACGTGATCTTCCTGCCGTCGCTGCCCGCGAAGGTGATCGCGGTGAACGGCGCCAAGGGCCAGCAGCCCGGCCAGCCGTTCCTTGAGCTCGCCGCGCGCGGGTCGCTGGCGGTAACCGGCGAGCTGCCGCCTGCTTACGCCGCGCAGGTAAAGACTGGCCTGAAGGTGAAGATCTTTGATGAGGTCACCGGCATCCACGCCGCCGGGACCATCGCCGACGTGGGGACGGCGACGACGGTAACGCCGATAGGAGCGATTGTGAACGTCGGGGGCAGTGCCGCTTCGGCGAGCTCCGCGGAGTCGTCCACCGGTTCGGGGTCCACCGGCACGTCCGGCTCGAGCAATGCCGGCAGCGCTGCGAACCCGGAGGGCACGCCGTTCATCCCGCTGACCGTGACCCCGTCCAAACCGCTGCCCGCGGCACTGAATGGCGAGAACGTCCTGGTCACCGTGGAGACCGGGCGGACCGAGGGACCGGTGCTCACCGTGCCGGTCGCCGCGATCGTCACGACCGGGTCCGGCACCAGCGACGTCACCGTGGCCGGTGCGGATGGCAAGCTGACCCAGGTCCCGGTCACGCCAGGCATCTCCGAGAACGGCTATGTCCAGGTGACCCCGGTGAAGGCGGGCAAGCTCGTGGCCGGCGACAGCGTAGTGGTGAGCGGCTGATGACCGCGCCCGTGATCGAACTACGCGGACTCGCCCGGACCTATCCCGGCCCGCCGCCGGTACCTGCGCTGCGCCCGGCAGACCTGGTGATCGGGGCGGGCGATTATGTCGCGGTGACTGGGCCGTCCGGCTCGGGCAAATCCACGCTGCTGCACCTGCTCGGGCTGCTCGACTCCCCGACTGCCGGGAGCTATCTGCTGGACGGCCTGGACACGAGCAAGTTGCCCGACCGGGACAGGTCGGCGCTGCGCGGCAGGCGGATCGGGATCGTCTTCCAGGCCTTCCACCTGCTGGCCTACCGGACGGCGCTGGAGAACGTGCTGCTCGCCGAACTGTACAACCACACACCGCGAAGCACCCGGCTCCAGGCGGCGGCCGGCGCGCTCGGCGCGGTCGGGCTGGGGCACCGGCTCGACGCGCTGCCGACCACGCTGTCGGGCGGGGAGTGCCAGCGGGTCGCGATCGCGCGGGCGCTGGTCAACCAGCCGAGCCTGCTGCTGTGCGACGAGCCGACGGGAAACCTGGACTCGCGTAACGCCGCCTCGCTCATGGAACTGCTCGACCAGCTCAACTCCGGCGGCTTGACGATCGTGATCATCACGCACGACGCGGCAGTAGCGGCCCATGCGGGCCGGACCGTGACCATCAGTGACGGGATCTTGTCCGAGCGGATCCGGGCCGGCCATGGGTAGGCCGGGTGCTGGCCTGCCGTTGCCCCGGCTGACCGTCCGGGACACAGCGGCCGAGGCGATCGCGGGTATCGTGCAGCGGCCGGGCCGGGCCGGGCTGACCATGCTCGGCACCGTCCTGGGCGTGGGTGCGTTCGTCGCCGTGCTCGGCCTCACCGCTACGGGAGCGGGCCAGATCTCACGTCAGTTCTCGGTGCTTGAAGACACCACGGTCACGGTGGCGGACAACGGCCCCGCCAACGATGTCGCGCCACCCGGCACCAATCCGCGGATCGGTTTCCCGGCCGATGCGGATGTGATCGCGGACCACATCAAGGGGGTGGTCGCCGCGGGGGTCTGGTGGCCGGTCGCGCTCCCGGAAGGGACGAACTTCAGTGCCTCACTCGCGCTGTCGGGCGAGGCCTCCCAGACGGTCAACCTGCTGGCCGTCTCGCCCGGGGCGGTGAAGGCGATGGTCCCGGCGATGGTCGCGGGCTCGCCACTGAGCACGTATGAGAACGACACCGCGCAGCACGTGGCGATGATCGACACATCGACGGCCTCCGCGCTCGGCATCTCCCCTGCCCGCCTGCCCAGCCACCCCGCCGTGTTCGTCAACGGGATCGCCTACACCGTCGTCGGCATCTACAGCTCCGCGCAGCGCGTGGTCAGCGGCGGCAGCGCGATGCTGATCCCGGAGGACACGGCCCTGGCGGACTACGGCAACCCGCAGCCGGGCATCGGGACCCAAGAAGAAGCCCAGATGGTCATCGCCACCAAGACCGGCGCCGCAGAGGCGGTGTCACGGGAGATCGCTGCCGCCGAACTGCCGACCGACCCGCACCGGCTGGTCGTGACGCCGCCGCCCAACCCGCTGAAGCTGCAGGGCGAGGTGAACGGGGACCTGGCCGGCCTGTTCCTGATCCTCGCGCTGATCAGCCTGCTGATCGGGGCGGTGGGGATAGCGAACACGACGCTGGTCGCCGTGCTGGAGCGCACCGGGGAGATCGGCGTGCGGCGCGCCGTCGGTGCCCGGCCCCGGCACATCGCCGGGCAGTTCCTCGCCGAATCAACGGCGCTTGGCACGCTCGGCGGCCTGATCGGCACCTGCATCGGCGTTGGCATCGTGGTGATCTTCGCCGCCGCCCAGAACTGGACCGTCGTGCTGAACCCGGTCTACACCCTGCCCGCCCCGCTCATCGGCACCGTCGTCGGCCTGCTCGCGGGCGCGTACCCGGCGCTGCGCGCGGCGCGGACGAGCCCGCTGGCGGCACTACGGCACGCGTGAACCACGGCACGCCCGATGCCAAGCACGGCTGGAAAGGAACAATGATGCGCACCAGCACCGGCTGGGGTCTCCTGATCTGCTGCGCGGTCCTCACCGCCTGCACGGCCGCGCCCAAGGGACCTGACGCGACAGTGACAACACCCGCCGTCGGCAGGCCGCCCGCCCCGGCCTCCGTCGCGGCGGCCATGTCGTCGGAGGTGTTCACGCCCTACGCCGCCCTGGGCGCCGCCGACAACGACGGGCTGGCACCCGGTGACACCTATGACGCCCTGCACACCGCGTGCATGAACGACGCGGGCTATGGGCAGTACGCCGCCGACGCGCAGTACCCGGCACGTACCAACCGCGGCCTGGGCTTCCCGCAGGCGTACGGGCCATGGGGCTACGTAGGGACCGCACTGGCGGCTCAGGAAGGATTCCTGGCCGGAACCGGCGAACCGGGAGGCGCCGGGCCCGGTCCTGGTGCCAGTCAGCCCGGGTCGCCGTTGGGCAACCTGCCCACCGGGGCGCAAGCGGCCGCGGGTAAGTGCTTTAACATCCTGGAGAACTTCAACAACGCCCAGTTCGCTCACTCCATGTCCATCATCGAGACGCTGAACAACTACATCAGCACCGACGTGATCGAAGACAGCCAGTTCAAAAAGGCAGACAGGAACTGGTCGGCCTGCATGGCCAAGAACGGGTTCAGCTCCCCCGATGCAGGAGCGTTCTGGTCGCAGGCACAAGACACCCTAGGGCTCAGGGCGACCCCAGGGCAGCCGCCGCCCACTGCACCGACCGCCGCGCAGAACAAGACACAGATCGCATCGGCCGTGGCCGACGCGGACTGCACGCTGACCAGCGACCTGGCCGGGATCTACTTCGCCGTCCAGGCAAACTACGAGCAGCAGTTCGTCAGCGCCAACGAGCAGGCACTAGGCGCCGGGGTCCGGGAGTACAAGGCCGCGTTCGCCAAGGCGCTCAAGACGCTTCCCACCCTGCTCCAGACGACATCGGCCACACCGAACCTGCCCGGACCGCCCCGGCCCGGCCACCATGGCGGGCACGGCCGCACGACCAAGCCGTCACCCAGCCACTCCTGACAGCCAGTTGCTGGTGCTCCGGCAGGAAGTGGCGGTCCCGAGACTGCAGGTGAGCCGGCTGGCCCGACACGCTGTTGCGCTGGCGCCGGCGGCAATGGCGAGCAAGCGCGCCGGGTGGCAGCAGGAGGCTGCCAGCCGGCGCGCCTGTGCCCCGGGCTGAAAGTCAGCCGTTGTAGGCGACCGTGGCGTAGTCAGAGCCGCCATCGACGCTGTATCCGGTAACGAATACCGTCCCCGCGGTGGGGCTGACGGCCACCGAGAAAGCCTTGCTTCCGAGTCCGGCGCCGTCGTAGCGCTCGACCCAGAGCTGGGCGCCAGTAGCGGCATCGTAGGCAACCGTGGCGCAATCCCAGCCATCACCGGTCCCGGCGCTCTCCCCGGTGACGTACACCGTCCCCCCGCTCGGGCTGACAGCCACCGAATATGCCTCGTCGGTGAAGTTGCCCGGGCCGTTGTAGCGTGCCAGCCACAGCTGGGCGCCGGTGGCGGCGCTGTAGGCGATCGTGGTGTAGTCATAGCCTGCGGTGGTGCTGCTCGTACCGGTGTACCCGGTGACGTACACCGCCTTCCCGTTCGGGCTGACGGCCACCGAATATGCCTGGTCGTCGCCGCTGCCGGGGCCGTCGTAGCGCTTGACCCAAAGCTGGGCGCCGGTAGCGGCGCTGTAGGCGACGGTGGCGTAGTCATAGTTCGCGGTGCTGCCCCCGTAGCTGGAGCCGGTGACGAATACCGTGCTCCCGCTGACTGCCACCGAATTCGCCCCGCGGTCACCGTTGCTGGCGCCGTTGTAGCGGCTGGCCCACAGCTGGGCGCCGGTGGCGGCGTTGTAGGCGACCGTGGCGTAGTCATAGCCGTTGTTGGTCCCGATGCTTTCCCCGGTGACGAGCACTGTCTTCCCGTTCGGGCTGACCGCCACCGAGTGGGCGTAGTTGCCGCCGCTGCCGAAGCCGTCGTAGCGTGCCACCCATAGCTGGGCGCCGGTGGCGGCGTTGTAGGCGACTGTGGCGTAGTCCTCGCCCGTGGGGGTCCCGAGGCTGGACCCGGTGACGAACACCGCCTTGCTGTCCGGGCTGACCGCCACCTCGGCGGCCGCGCCGTTGTTGCTGGGGCTGTCGTAGCGTGCCGCCCATAGCTGGGCGCCGGTAGCGGCGTTGTAGGCGACCGTGGCGTAGTCCTCGCCTGGCGTGGTCGTCAGACTCTCCCCGGTGATGAACACGGCCTTCCCGTTCGGGCTGACGGCCACCGAATATGCCTGGTCGGTGCTGTGGCCGGGGTCGTTGTAGCGCGCCGCCCACAGCTGGGCGCCGGTAGCGGCGTTGTAGGCGACCGTGGCGTAGTCCTCGGCGCCGGCTGCCGTGGTGTATCCGGTGACGAACGCCGTCTTCCCGTCCGGGCTGACCGCCACCGACGTGGCTCCGCCGTTGCCGGTGTTGTCGTAGCGTGCCGCCCACAGCTGGGCGCCGGGACTGGTCGCCGCGAGTGACGTCCCTGCCCCGGTCACCGTCACCGCCTGCAGGGCTCGGGGGGCTGCGGCCGAAGCGCTGGCCCCGGTTACTCCGCCTGCGGCTAGCGCAATGCCGGCCGCCGCGGCGACACATGCGCGGGTAATGTAACTCATTGGATTTCCTTCCTCGGCATCCTGCCAGCCGCCCTTTTCCTACGTCTTGAAGATCTTTCGGAAATACATTGAGTCGCTGCCGGAGTTTTGGCCTGCTCAGCTGGCGACATTGTTTCGTGGATAGCTTCCGGTTCCGTTTGTCACGGGAGCCCCGCACTGCTGGCAGAAGTTGTCTCCCGCGACGGCGCGTGTGCCGCACTGGGTACAGAAGTTCGGAGCCCGCTGAGGACCCGGGGATCCGCTCGGGCCAGCAGAGGAAATGACCTGCCCGCTGCCGTCGCCGTGAGTCCGCACTTCAGACACCGTCTTCTCGGCAGGCCTGGGTGCCCAGGACCGCGCCGGGCGCGGCAGAGCCTGCTGGCCCTGGGAGGAAGCCTTGCGCTGCTTGAGGATGAACAACACCACGGCGGTTATGAGGCTAGCCAGCGCCAGGAAGCCGCAGACACTGTGCAGGTACGACTGATGGACCACGCACTCGCCCGCGTTGAGTACCGCGCCAGGTTCGCTGCACGAGGGGAGATTGACGTTGGTCACTCCCCACAGAATCGTAAAGAGGACCGTAGCGATTGCTGCCTTCGTGATGGTCGGCGCTCTCGTAATCTTGATCTTCATTGCGGTCGCCTTTCGTAGGATCGGGACGGGCTAGGAACGCCGTCACGGCGGTCCCCGCCTAGGTGGCGGAGCAGTAGATTCAGCGTGCGCCCGGCCAGGGCGTGACGGCAGGGGCCGGGCGGCCCCATCGAGCGCGCCAGGTGTGGGCCGGACGGCCCATTCACCGCCGCGTGGCCGGTCACGCCGGGCCAGGGAGGGCCAGGGAGGGCCTGAGAGCGCCAGGCTTCAGGCGGGAGGGTTGACCGGGTCGATGCCGGCCTGGATGGCGTAGCGGACCAGTTCTGCGCGGCGGCGGGCGCCGGTCTTGTCCCGGATCCGCTCCAGATGAGATCGCACCGTATTGATAGACAGGAACAGCCGCTCGGCGATCTGGGCGTCCGTCGCCCCTCCGGCCAGCAGCGCCACTATCTCCCGCTCTCGTTCCGACAGCAGGCCGGCTGCACCGTCCGCCGTAGCCTGACCGGCGGCGGGAACGGTGACGGCGGGCGCAGCCCCAGGATCGGGCCCCGCTGCTGCGGTGGCCAGGGCGATGGCGTCGGCCTGGCTGAGCGTGCGGCCGCGGGCGTAGGCGGCCTCGAACGCGGCATCGCCCAGCGCAGCGCGCAGACGGGCATGGTCGCGGTCACGCAGCCCCGCTTCGATGGTCTCGAAAACCCGCCCTGCCTGCTCGTAGTGTTCGTCGGCGACGCCGTGCAAGGTGACGGCGCTGGCGGGGTCGGCGTCTGCGCCGGCGGCCAGCGCGAGGCCGAGGAGCGCGCCGTGAACATACGACGTGACGCCGGTGATCCGGGCTGTGTCCAGGCTGCCGAGGAAAAGCCGGCGGGCGTTACGGGGATTGGCGTCGAGGAGGTCGACGAAACCGAGGTTCTGCCGCAAACCGGCGGAAAGAGTCTGGTAGCCATGGTTGTCGGCGAGCATGCTCGCCTCCTGAAGGTGTGCCCGGGCCGCGCGAAGATCCCCCGCCGCGTGCTCGTCGACGCCGAGGTTCGCCAGCGTGGTGGCGAGCCGGTAGTTGTCTCCGGCCGCCCGGGAAAGGGTGATGGCTTCCTTCTGGTCAGCAAAGGCGGCGTCCAGATCGCCCGCTTCGCTCACGAACACCGCACGGCGGGAGAGAACGGAGGCAATCAGCCGGGGATCCCCGGCTGTCCGGGCCAGACCGACGGCTTCGTCGATCTGGGCCAGTGCGGCAGGCAGATCGCCATGCTCGAACCTGAGCCAGCAGAGCTGAGCGACGGCGTCGGCGGCGACGGCGTCATCGGCGAGGCCACGGGCGATCCTGATGGCCTCGCCAACCATCGAGGGGGCCGATGAGTCGTTGCCGAAGTGGTCGAGCAGGTGGCAGCTCGCGGTGAGGGCACGGGCCCGTGCCCTGGTGGGCATGCGGGCGTCGGGTCGCTCGAGCAGGACGGTGAGCGACTCGAGGATTTCGCCGCCGTGGCCGCGCATGTTGCAGAACCAGTGCAGCCCCGCCGCCAGCCGCAGGCCGGGCTCGGCACTGCCGGGATCGGCGACGCTGAACGCCAGTGCTGCGCGGATGTTGCCGAACTCGACCTCGAGCCGGTCGAGCCAGACGGCCTCGTGCCGGCCGCGCAGGTGCTTTCCGGCGGTCTCGACCAGGTCCAGATAGTAATCGCGGTGGGCGATACGGGTTTCGCCTGGCTCGGCGCCGGCCCGCAGGGCGAGGCGTTCGGCGGCGTAGTGGCGGACCGTCTCCAGCAGCCGGTAGCGGGTCGAACCCTGGATCTCTTCGGCCTGGACCAGGCTCTTGCCGACCAGGGCAGCCAGATGGTCCAGCACCTGCCATTCCCCGGTGCCGCCTGCTGAGGTGACCGCCTCGGCGGCCTCCAGGGTCCAGCCCCCGGCGAACACCGACAGCCGGTCCAGAACATGCTGCTCCTCGGCGTTGAGCAGGTCGTAGGACCAGTCGATCAGGGCGCGGAGGGTCTGATGACGGGGCAGCGCGGTACGGCTCCCGCCGGTCAATAGCAGGAACCGCTGGTCGAGCCGGGAATTGATCTCTGACACCGATAGCGAACCCAGCCGGGCCGCGGCGAGCTCGAGGGCCAGCGGGATCCCGTCCAGGCGCACACAGACCGCCGCCACCGCCGCGGCGTTGCCGGCGTCGAGGACGAAGCCCTGCCGGTGCATTACCGCGTGCTCGGTGAACAGTTGCACCGACTCGAAGGCGGCCAGCCGGCCCGGGGCGGCCAGACCGGCGGGCGGGACAGCCAGCGAGGGAACCCGGAAGACGTGCTCCCCGCTGATGCCCAGCGGCTCCCTGCTCGTGACCAGCAGGCACGCCCGCGGGCAGGACCGCATCATGGCGTCGGCCAGCTTGGCCGCCGCGCCGAGGACATGCTCGGCGTTGTCGAGGACCACCAGCAGGTACCGGTCGCCGACCGCGTCGATCAGGGTGTCGAGCATGGGCCGTCCCGGCTGCTCGCGGACTCCGAGCACGGCGGCCACGGTGCGGGCCACCAGCTCAGGGTCAGGCACCGGCGCCAGCTCGACTAGCCACACCCCGTCGCCGGCGCCATCCAGCGCATCGGCCGCAACCTGCAACGCCAGACGGGACTTGCCGATCCCGCCCGGCCCCGCGATCGTGACCAGCCGTGACCCGCCCGACACCAGTGACTGCAGCTCGGCCAGCTCTGCGGCCCGGCCCACGAAGCTGGTTGCCTGCGAGGGCAGGTTGTGGTGCAGCGCCGGGAACCCCATCCGCCCATTGTGCCCCCCGATCCCGCCCCCGCCTGCAGCTCAGAGCGCCTGATAGCGCAGCGCCAGATCGCGCTCGTTCGCCTCACCGAGCCGTCCCCGGCCACGCCGCCGGGTTTGATCCCGTCCGTTACGGAGCAGGACGGACAAAGCCATCTCATCTGCGCCGCCGACTGGTCCTGAGGTGCTCATGCGTCGATTGGTAGCGGTTTTCGTCATGTCAGTGCTCACCGCCGCGCTGCTGGCTTCTCCATCTGTAGCCAGCGCCATCCCGGGCCGGGCCCTATCCGGCACCGGGAAGGAGCCGGTCGCGGTCGGCACGGGGGGCGCCGTAGCGTCCATGGACCTGGACGCGAGCAAGGCGGGCATCACGGTGCTGAAGCATGGCGGCAACGCTATCGATGCCGCCGTTGCGACGGCGAGCACGCTGGGAGTGACTAACCCATTCGTCGCCGGTCCGGGTGGTGGCGGCTTCATGGTGATCTACCTGGCCAAGTCCCATCAGGTCGTGACGATCGACGGCCGCGAGACGTGCCCCAGCGCCTGCACGCCGTCGATGTTCATCGACCCGAAGACGGGCCAGCCGCTCGGCTACGACTACGCATCGGATCAGCCGCTGGCCACCGGGGTTCCGTCAATGGTGGCCACCTGGGCTAAGGCGCTGCGCCTGTACGGCCGCAAGAGCCTGGCCGCAGACCTCCGGCCGGCGATCAAGGTCGCGGACCGCGGGTTCCGCGTCAACGCGGACTTCAGGCAGCTCACCGAGTCCGGGCTTGCCGAACTGCGGGCCTACCCGGCCAGCCGCGCCCTGCTCCTGACACCAGCAGGCAACCCGCTGCCGGTGGGCTACCTGCTCCGCAATCCTGACCTTGCGCGGACCTACCGGCTGCTGGGCCGCCACGGCCCGTCTTATCTCTACGATGGGCCCCTCGGCCGGGCCATCGTCCATGCCGATGATCACCCGGCCGTGACCCCTGGGAACACCCTGGTCACCCTGCCGGGGATCATGACCATGAGTGACCTGCGCGCCTATACCGCCCGGGTCCAGGCGCCGACCCGCGTCCGCTACCGGGGGCTGGACATCTACAGCATGGCGCCGCCGTCCAGCAGCGGGTCCACCGTCGGCGAGGCGCTGAACATCCTGAGCGGATGGAACCTGTCGGCCGAGCCGAGGGCGACGGCGCTGTTCCACTACCTGGAGGCATCCCGGCTGGCCTACGCCGACCGCGACGCCTACGTCGGCGACCCCCGGTATGTCGCAGTGCCGCTGCACGGACTCCTGAGCCCGGCATTCGCCGCGACCAGGCGCTGCCTAGTGCACCAGAAGGCCCTCGTGTCCCCGGTTCCCCCTGGCGATCCCTTCCCGCCCTACCAGGGCTGCCAGAGCCAGCCCTCACCGCAGGCCCCGACGATCTCAGCAGAGGGACGTCACACCAACAACATCGTCACGGTCGACAAGTGGGGCAACATCGTCGCCTACACCAACACCATTAACTTCTTCGGCGGCAGCGGCATGACCGTGCCCGGCTACGGGTTCCTGCTCAACAATGAGATGACCGACTTCGACTTCGCGCCGCCAGCCCCCGGCGTCTACGACCCCAACCTCCCGGCCGGCCGTAAGCAGCCCCGGTCCAGCATGGGCCCGGTCATCGCGTTCCGCGACGGCACGCCGGTCTTCAGCGTCGGCGCGGCCGGCGGCTCGACCATCATCACGACCATCCTGCAGATCATCCTGAATCACGTGGACTTCGGCATGTCCCTGCCCGCGGCGGTGGCGGCTCCGCGGGTCAGCCAGACCAACTCGCCCACCTCACTGGCCGAGCCCGCCTTCTACAACAGCGCGCTGCGACGGCAGCTGACCCGCGAGTTCGGCGAGCAGTTCACCGAGGCGACCGGGCCGATACTCCCCCTTGATCACTATCCCGGCGACGCGACAGCACTGCAGATCCTCGGCCACGGGCGCTTCGAGGCCATCGCCGAGCCCGTCCGCCTCGGCGGCGGCAGCGCGCTGGTCGTGAATCCCTCGCCATAGCCGGCTGGCTTCTCCAGGTCAGCGGGCCCGGCAGGGCACGCGACAACCGGACGACACCGGCCCTGCCGCGTTCAGGAATCGGTTCTAGACGGCTTGCGCAGGAGACGGCCGATGCCAGCGATCGCGCGGTCGATGTCCGTGCCGAACGGATTGTCCTGCACCAGGTAAGTCCAGGTCGAGGTAGGCCGCTTCAGCCCGGCAGCATCAAGATCGAGCCCGTCCGCGGTGATCACCGCGGACCGGAAGGACTCGGCGGACCGCGTGGCGGCCTCGCCGAGAAGAGGCGCGAAAAGGCGTGCCAGCTCCTTGCAGAACTCGTTCAGCGGGTCAAGGCCGCGTCCCAGCGCTCGCAGGTGTATGCCCTCCTGCAGGTCAGCGATCCGCGCTAGATGCTGCACCCAGCCCTGGTCGAGATGCCACAAGGTGAGCTGCCGTGCGGCGCTGACCAGGGCGCCTTCATCGCAGCTGGCACTCAGCTCCGCGACGCGCTCGGGGCAGCTGCTGGCGAGTGCGCGCAGCGCTGCATCGGTGTGCAGGGCCCGTTCCCGCTGTTCTAGGACAATCCGGCGCTGAGCCTCGACGGGCCTGGCATAGCGCCAGGTGTTCCGGTGGATCTCCAGGCCGACGCCCTCGGCGACGCGCTGAGCATGAGCCACCGTCGCGTGCGGCCCCGGGTCGCGGATCCGGCCACCCGCCTGGACCGCCGGCCGCGGCGCGCCGTCCGGCGCGTACCGGACCACCAGCGCATCGGTCAGGCTGGTGAAGAAGACCGAGCCGCCGGGGTCTCCCTGGCGCCCGGCCCGCCCGCGCAGCTGCCGGTCCAGGCGGCCGCTCGCGTGCCGGCCGGTGCCCATCACCTGCAGCCCGCCCAGTGCCGCGACAGGGCCGGGCTCGCCCGCGGTGCCGCCCAGCCGGATGTCAGTACCGCGGCCTGCCATCTGCGTCGACACCGTGATCGCGCCCAGGGCGCCCGCCTCGGCGATGATCGCGGCCTCCGCCGCGTCGTTCTTGGCATTCAGGACAGCGCAGGTCAGCCCGGCATCGCCGAGCAGGCCGGCCAGCCGCTCGGATTCCGCCACGTCGAGAGTGCCGAGCAGGACCGGCCGCCCGGTCGCGTGCGACGCGACCACCTGCTCGACGACCGCCTTCTCCTTCGCCCTGGCCGTCAGGTAAAGCCGGTCCGGCTCGTCCTCGCGTACGCACGGCCGGTGCGGCGGGATCACCGCGATCTCGAGCCCGTAGAACTCGCGAAGCTGCTCGCCCACCGCCACGGCGGTTCCGGTCATGCCGCAGACCGTCGGGTAGCGCCGCACCAGAGACTGAACGGTGAGGCTGTCGAGGATCTCCCCGGTCTCGCTGGCGCCCAGCCCTTCCTTGGCCTCCACCGCCGCATGCAAGCCGTCCGGCCAGCGCTGCAGCCTGGCGACACGGCCCCGGGATTCGTTGACCAGGTGAATCCGGCCTCCGGCCACGATGTACTCCACATCGCGCCGGAGCAGGGCCTGCGCGTGCAGGGCGACGTTGAGCCGGGTGAGGGTGTCAGCATGCTCGGCGGTGTACAGCTCGATCCCGCCCAGAGCCCGTTCCGCGGACAGCGCCCCTGCCGCCGTCAGCTGCACCGAACGCGCGTCTTTGTCGATCTCGTAGTCCACGCCGCGACGCAGCGCCCGGACAAGGTCTGCCATGTCCCGGTCAGGGTTCCCCTGCTCCGCCGCGCCCGCCAGCACCAGCGGAACCATCGCCTCATCGACCAGGACCGAGTCAGCCTCGTCGATCAGGACCACGTCCGGGTCCCCGGCGACCAGGCTGGCCGGATCGGTGACAAGCCGGTCGCGCAGCACGTCAAAGCCGATCTCGGACACCGGCGCATAGGTGACCTGGGCGGCATAGGCACGGCGGCGCTCCCCGGCAGTGGACGCCTGGCCGATCCAGCCCACGCTCACGCCGAGCAGGCCGTAGACCCCCCGCATCCACTGGGCGTCGCGCCGGGCCAGGTAATCATTGACCGACATAACCTGCACCGACCGGCCGCGCAGCGCGTACCCGGCGGCGGCAATGGCGCCGGCCAGGGTCTTGCCCTCGCCGGTGGCCATCTCGGCGACCTGCCCGGCAAGCATGGCCAGCGCGCCGAGAAGCTGGACATCGTAAGGCCGCTCGCCCAGCGCCCGCCGGGCCGCCTCGCGGCTGAGCGCGCAGATCTCCGCCTCTCCGCCAGCCCCGGCCGCGGCCGCAGCCAGGTCGGCGTCGGCCAGCCCCGCGATCCGCTGCTCGGCTGCCGCGGCCTCCCGGAGGACTTCGGTGTAGCGGCTCAGGTCGGCCGTTCCCGGCTTCTGCAGGAATCGCCTGACCCGGTCGCGCAGGCCGCTCACCACCGGCCCGCGCGCCCTGGCACGGTGCCACCTCCTGATGCGGCGGCGCGGCTGAATCGCACGCTACGTCAACGCCCTGCGCCTGCGCCTGGTTCCGCGTGCGCGATAGCCTGCGCAAGCTCATCAATGTGGACTCTCACCCGCCGCCGCGAGTAGCCGCTGCCCGAGGACGCGCGCGGCCTCCTGCAGTTCAGGGCACTTGAGGATCCGGTAGGGCGCCGGGATCGCCGCGAGCTGCTGGGCGTACCAGACCGGGTTGCTGGTGCTGCCGGCCAGCCGGGTGGTCCCGGCATCGAGCGGCTCGAGCCGTCCGAGGGCGCGGGGGAGGCAGCGCGCCACGGTTTCGGCGGGCGCGTCGGTGTCGGCGTCGACGTCGTACTCCCATCCGACGGCGAGATGCTCTTCGAGCGTGGCGACCGGGTCGAGGTCGGCGGGCGGGCTGAACGTGTCGTCGAGCAACTCCACTCCGCGAACCCAGTCGATCCGGTATGCCCGGCGGGCGTCCGTGGTACGGGACCAGCACAGCAGGTACCACCGGCCGTGGCGGACGACCACCGCCTTCAGCTCGGCATCGGTCAGTCCGTTGGCCCTTGCCCTGGCAAGATGACCGGGTAGCTGCTCCGTATTGCCGCCTGCCACCAGGGTTGCCACGGTGATCAGGCTGCGGTCTCGCTTGGACAGTTCCTCGCGTTCCCAGATATCCCCGAACAGGACATCGTCGGTAAGCGAGACCAGCTTCGGCGCGAAGTCACCGATGAGCTGTTGTGCTGGGGTCTGCTGCTCAGAGCCGGGCATGTCTTCCTCTCTTGTTTCGCTAGGACGCGTGCGCGGGCTGCGTATTGAGCTGCTTCACCAGCAGGACAATCTTGCGTCGTGCGAGCCCTGGTTAGTGCGGGCTGCTCCCGTTGGTGCTGGCTGAGTCGAGCAGCTGCCGCAGGACCGCTGTGTAGTTCTCCAGGGCCTGGCGGCCCTGCTGGCTGAGGCTGACCGAGGTCCGGGCGGTCACGCCGCTGCCTGTTTTGACCGTCGTCACGTAACCCGCGTCCTCGAGCTTGCGAAGGTGGGTGATGAGGTTGCCGGGTGTCAGCCCGAGCAACTCCTGGAGTCTGGTGAAGGACAGGTTGTCCCTGTCCGGGAGGCTGGCCAGTGTCACCACGACACGCAGCCGCGCGGGCGCGTGAATGACGGGGTCAAGCTGGGTCTCAGCTGCCATGCCGGCGGAGCCCCGTCTCGATGGCCGCCATCAGCAGGAACGCCCCGCCGCCGGCCAGCGCGCAGGTCGCCAGGATTGTCGCGGGTGCCAGCCACGCGCAGCTAGTACCGATGATCACTAGCCAGGCTCCGAGGGCGAACGCCGGCCGGTATCGTCCGAGGGCGGCGGCAAGGATATAGACCAGCCCGGCCAGCAGCACGGGACCCGCGAAGCTGATGAACGCGAGCGTCCGCGTACTGACGGAGCTGCTGATCGCGGGCCCGACGATGAGAAGGGCCAGGTACCCGACCGCCCACGTCATCACGAGGACGCGGCGGTGTCGCACGGACTGGCCGTCGATGCCCGCGACTGCCTTGCTGGCGATGGCCAGGACGGTCGTGATCGCGATACCGGCCAGCACGAACACCGCCGCGATCGAGACACCCGAGGGCCCGCTGTAGGGGTGCTGCCCGCGCACGGACAGCCACATCCCTCCGTAGCCGAGGAGCCAGACCAGGCCCCACGCCGCGTACACGATGGGTGTGCTGATGACGAGCTCCTTGCGGGCGCGTGCGCGTGCATCCTGCACGACGGCTGCCGCTTCCTGCACGCTCATTTCCTGGTCCTCTAGCACGTCGGCCTCCTGGTCAGCTCGTAGTCATCGTCAAACTTTGTACTTCAAAGCTACTTTGCTTTGTAATGCAAAGTCAAGGCCCGCTCTGTCTGGAGACCGGCTCGGCGTACCAGCCCCGGCTATAAGCGGACTACATTTCAGCCTGTGCCGTGGCTGCCGAAGACGATGCAGAACGGGTGACCGGCGGGGTCAGTGAAGACCCGGAAGCCCGTCTCATGTTCACCCGGGACACGAGTGGCACCCAGGGCGAGGAGCTCCCGCTCGGCCTGGCCGGCATCACTCACGCGGATGTCGAGATGCAGTTGCTGGGGATAGGCCGGGTCGGGCCAGCGCGGCGGAACCCACCCGGCGGCCCGCTGAAAGGCGAGCTGCCGGAGGCCGGGCTCTGAACCGATCACCACCCAGCCGTCGATGTCCTTGTTGACTCTCATCCCCAGCACCTGGCAGTAGAACCCCGCGAGAGCGCGCGGGTCAGGGCAGTCGATCACTGTCTTCTCGAGGCGTCCGATCACGCCGTCAGCATGCCAGGCTATCCGGCGTCACGAGCTGCAGCCCTGCTCCTACCGTCGGTGGACCCGGCCAGGGATGATGGTTGTCGTGCCGCCGAACCAACCGCCCAGCCAGCCGGCCTCAGCCGATTCGCCGGACCCGGATGACAAGCCGGTGCTCCCGCCGCAGAGCCTGGACGACACCGACATCGGCTGGGGCGAGCAGCCCGAGTTGGATGACGAAGAGCGTCTCCGCCGCGAGCATCCACCCCACTGGGACACGGCCTAGCCCGTACCCGTGTTCCCGGTGATCATCCCGGCCGGGCGCTCCGGCTAGCGCCTTTCCCGGACCGGGCGGCCGGTCAGGCAGTCACGCGGAGTGCCCCGTTACTGATATTTCTCGATCAGCTTGTCCATTACTGCGTCGAGGCGCGCGTCGGCCTGCTGTCGTGACGGGTGTTCGTCGTGCCACTCAACTATCTCGCGCGCGCCCTGCTCGAAGGGAACCGTCGCCAGGTAGCCCGGCACCACACCGCGCAGTTTCGAGTTGTCGAACACCATCGAGTGCGCCTTGTCGCCGAGCAGGCCGGCCCCCCAGTCAGGGTCGGCCGCAGCGATGACGTCCGACGGAATGTGCACGATGCGGGCCGTGCACCCGGCGGCGGCCGCGAGCGTCCCGGCGATCTGGTTCCAGCTGAGCACGTCGTCGGAGGTGATATGGAAGGCATCACCGACTGCACGCGGGTGGCCGAGCAGGGGCACGAAGCCACGCGCGAAGTCGGTGTGGTGGGTCAGCGTCCACAGGGAGGTGCCGTCGCCGTGCACGACGATCGGCTTGCCTTGCCGCATCCGGCCCAGCACGGTCCAGCCGCCATCAAACGGCACGAGCGTCTTGTCATAGGTGTGCGAGGGGCGGACGATCGTGGCCGGGAAGCCCTCCTCGCGGTATGCCCTGGTGAGCAGATCCTCGCAGGCGATCTTGTCGCGGGAGTACCGCCAGAACGGGTTGCGCAGCGGCGTGGACTCGGTGACGGGCAGGCGCGCCGGCGGCGTCTGGTATGCCGATGCGGAGCTGATGAACACGTACTGCCCGGTGCGGCCGCGGAACGCCTCGATGTCGGCCTGCACGTGCTCGGGCGTGAGGGCGACCCAGTCGACCACGGCGTCAAAATCGCGGCCGCCCACAGCATCCCTCCGGGAGACCGGATCGCGGACATCACCGCGCAGCATTGTGACCTGCGCCGGCAGCGGGCGGTCCACGCTCTTGCCGCGGTTAAGGACGAACAACTCGATGCCCCGCCCGGCTGCCAGCCATGAGCAGGCTGAGCTGATAGTGCCGCTGCCGCCGATGAACAGGACCCTGAGGCTACTCACGCCCCCACATTAGGTCACCGATCGCCGGCGCTGCGGTCAGCTGATGACAGGCCGGCCGCACCCGCGGCGGCCAGACGACCTATTCCGGCTGCCGGTCGTGCGGGATGCCCTGTGAGCTGGCGCTCTGATGTCCCGCAGCTGTCAGCGACGTGACCATGCAACCTCAGTCCGCCCGCGGGCCTCACTCAATCGGCTGCCTGGCGATCAGCGGCGGCTCGCGGCCGGCCAGCAGCCAGCCGGCGGCGGCGGCGACCAGCGGCAGCCCGACCAGCAGGATCGCCGCGTTACTCAGCGGCAAGTCGCCGAACACGGCGGACATGCTGCTGTGCGCCCAGGCCAGCCCGGCGATCAGCGCGCCGGCCATGCCGAGGATCGCGCCGAGCAGGCCCAGTGCGCCGGCGGTCGCCGCAGTGATCATCCGCCGGGTCGCGCCGCTCGCGCCGACGGCGGTGAGCGTGCGCAGGTCCCGCGCGGTCTCGCTGCGGATCAGGCCGACGGAGGCGGCCAGCACGCCGAGCGCGATGACGATGCCCAGCGCGGTGCCGCCGTCGGCGAACTCACCGAGACCTGGCGTATCGGACCTGGTCTCGAACGTCACCTTGTCGGCGAGCGCGAGTCGCTTGGCCGCGTTGATCTGCCTGGCGGTGAGCGGGGCAGGTGCCTGGATGAGCCATCCGTTCAGGCTGGGCTGCAGGTGGTACTTGCTCACCGCGTACTGGGTGATCACCGTGTTCGGCGCCGAGGTGCCGCCGGGCAGGTTGCTGACCGTCTGTATCGCGGGGTTGGCCAGGCAGCCGTTGCTCAGCGTGCAGGGCGGACCGCCGTCACCACCGGGCTCGGTTCTGTTGCCGGTGCAAAGCCCGGAGCAGCCCGTCGCGTTACCCCAGATCATCTCCATGTGCGGCCGGCCCGCCAGCCCCGGCCGCATGGTGAGGAAGTCGGTGCCGGGAGCGATCTGGCTGGCCTTGATCCCGTACGTGGCGAGCAACTGCGGGGTGGCCACGTACACGGTGCCGGTGAAATTGGACGGACCGTGTACCTGCGCGCCCACCTGGTACAGCGTGGCGCCGGTGGACTCCAGTGGCACCGCGGACCGCACGTGCAGGCTGGCGGCGAGGCTGTCCACCTGCCGGCCCAGGCGGGCGGCCTGGGCGGGGCTGAGCTGGATCATCTGGCCGGGCGCCGGGCTCTGCTGCGCGTAGAAGATCAGCTGGCTGCTGGACAGGTTGGGGCCGATCCAGTCGAGCGGGTTGTCGAACCTGATGCTGGCGACGATGCAGATCGCCATGGCCAGGAACACGGCAAACGTGGTCGCCGCCAGCGCGGCGCCGGACCGGGCGCGGTACCGGACCAGGTCGCGCAGCGCGATCCGGATCGCGGCCGGCACCCGCGGTCGCCCCCCGGCGGCCAGCACGCTGATGGCCAGCGGGGCGAGCAGTATGACGCCCACGATCGTGGCGGCCAGGCCGGCCAGCAGGAACGGTGCGTGCCCGGGCCCGCCACCATCCACCCCGGCCAGGCCGTCTGCGAACGCCAGGCACGCGACGCCGGCCGCGAACACGATGACGCCGGGCAGGGCGGATCGGTGCACCGCCTTCGGCGGAGCGGGGCGGCCGGAGAGCGCGGCCACCACCGGCACGGCGGCCATCGTCTTGGCCGGTCGGCGGGAGGCCAGCACCGACGTCGCGATCGCGAGCACGACCCCGATGGCGAACGCCCACCACGGCAGGTTCGCCGCGTCGACCACGTGCCCGGTCGCCTGCTGCAGCGTCGGCACGTAGGCGAACCAGGCGGCGAAGCCCACCGCCGCCCCGGCCAGCGCGGCGGCCACGCCGACGGCCAGGCCGCCCGCGATCATGACCAGGCGCAGGTTCCGTTCGGTCGCCCCGATCGCGCTCAGCATGCCGAGGGCACGGAGCCTGCGCTGGGCCATGACCGAGAAACCGGCCACTGACACCAGGCCGATGAGCACCAGGCCGAGTACCTCCACCACCAGGACGAGCACCGCCGGCGAGATGCCGCCCGAGTTCGCGTTGGGGACCGTGACCGCCGCCGCCGCCGGGATACCGGGCAGCGTCACGTTGCCGTTGCTGGTCGCCCGCTGGACGGCGGGGGAGCCGATCAGCATGATCACCTGGCTGGGGTGCCGGACCTGACCCGGGGCGACCAGCGCGAACTCATCCGCCAGGTTGCTCGGGTCGGCCACGATGCCGGTCACCCGCCAGGTCGTGCCGGCGGCCTTCCAGGCGCCGCCCACGTGCGCGCTGTACCGGCTGGCGACCTGGCTGGTCAGCGCGGCCTGGCCGGGGTCGGCCGGGTACGTGCCGCTGACCAGGCTGACCAGCGGGGAGTTGTAGTGCCCGTGCGTATTCTCGGCCCGGAGCTGCACGGACTGCGTGGTGACAGTAGTGATGTCCTGATTCTCGATGACATCAGCTGGACCCCAGCGGCGCTGAATGGCGGCGATGTCGGCGGCTAGGTTCGGGTCGGCGCCGGGCAGCGTGACCTGCGCGGCAGCGGTGCCGAACGTGGCGTAGTTGGGGTTGGCCAGCTGCACGTTCGTTACGGCGCTGGCGCCCCAGATCGCCGCCGCGACCGCCGCGGTGAGCAAGCCGAGCACGAGCAGCTGCTGGCGCCATTCGCGGCGGAACAGCCGCCAGCCCCAGCGCATCACCGCGCGGCGGGCGACGATGCCAGATCCCGCGTCTTTGTCCAGGTCGGGGGGGTCGCGCAGAGCGATACTCACCGGATCTCCCCGGGCGTGAGGAGGGATTCGGGGCCGGGCGGCCGGGCGGTCTGGCCGGTCACCCGCCCGTCGCGCAGGAAGACCACGCGGTCGGCCCAGGCGGCCAGCTGCGCGTCGTGGGTCACCACCACCGCGGCCACGCCCCGCGTGCATGCCTCGCGCAGCAGCCGCATCACCTCGTCCGCGTTCACCGAGTCCAGGGCGCCGGACGGCTCGTCGGCCAGCAGCAGGCGCCGGTCCCCTACTATCGCGCGGGCGATGGCGACCCGCTGCCGCTCGCCGCCGGACAGCTGATCGGGGAACCAGCCGGCCCGGTCAGCCACGCCCAGCGCTTCCAGCGCGGCCAGCCCGGCCGCGCGCGCCTTCGGCACCGCGACACCGTCCAGTTCCAGCGGCAAGGCGACGTTCTCGACGGCGGTCAGCCCGGGCAGCAGATTGAAATCCTGGAACACGTACCCGATCACCCGGCGCCGCAGCCGGGCCTTGCGGCCCCGCGGCATCCCCGCCAGCGCTATGCCGCATACCAGCACGTCCCCGCCAGTGGGTTCCTCCAGGCTCCCGGCGATGGTCAGCAGCGTGGACTTGCCCGACCCGCTGGGCCCCATCACCGCCACCAGCTCCCCGGCCTGCACCGACAGGTCCACCCCGCCCAGCGCGTGCACCGTGGCCGGCTCCTGACCGTAGGTCTTGGACACGCCGCGCAGCTGCAGCACGGCCATCGCCGCGCTCCCGCCTTCCCCCCCTTCCGTCCCGCTCACCGCCGTGCCCCCAGCCGGCGAAGCTGCGGAACCGGAGCGGGGACGGGGGCGGGCCGGGGAGGCTCGGCGGCGGCCCGCCTGAGCCGCGTGTCGGCGGCGTCCAGCCACCGGGTCACCGCGTCCAGCCGGAACAACTCGGCATCCACCACCAGCGCCAGGCCCAGATCATCCCGGGCCTCGCCCTCTTTCAGCCTCGTCCACTGCTGCATCAGTTCCAGCAGGTACAGGCGGTGCGCCTGGATCACCTCATGCGCGTCGGTACCGGGCACCCGCGCGGCCACCAGCACCTTCATCACCAGCTCGTCGCGGGGCGGGGAGGTCAGGTCCGGCGGCGTGCGCAGCCAGGCGGCCAGCGCCTCCTCACCGCGGGGCGTGATCCGGAACCGCTTCTGCGGTCCGT
>Ga0302235_10000230_pt1 | contig 48227 bp, 44 predicted proteins | sample II_Palsa_N3_3_FD_193577 | JGI IMG/M metagenome (GOLD analysis project Ga0302235, IMG submission 193577) | Peat permafrost microbial communities from Stordalen Mire near Abisko, Sweden - II_Palsa_N3_3 | ecosystem: Environmental > Terrestrial > Soil > Palsa > Peat permafrost | place: Sweden...
GGCAACGTCGGCGCCCCCAGCGCCGCGGCGGCCGGGTGGCTGCCGGATGCCGTCGCCGGCCCGCCGCCAGCGCTGAGCGTCACCACGTAGGCCGCGATGCCGAATATGGCCAGCAGGGCGCCTGCCAGCAGGGCGCCTGCCGCCAGCACGCGCCGCCGCGGGGAGGACGGGGAGGACCTGCGCAGCTTGCCGGGGAGCCAGGTCACTGCGGTCCCGGCCGTGGTGTCCCGCAGAGCCGTTTTTCCCGCGCCGGCGGAGACGGGGAGGCTGGCGGGGACGCCGGGGGAGCCGCCCGGCCTGGCCAGGTAGGCAGCAGCCGCGTCGCCCAGGACCAGCAGCGCGACACTGCTGCGCAGCGCAGCTCCGATGCCGGCGATGCCCCCGTGTTCACTACCGGTACCGGTCGCCTGCGGCTGGAGGTAAGCCTGGCGAAGTCCTTCGCGGGCACGGGCCGCTAGCTCGGTCACGCCACGCGCGTCCAGCCCGAGCAGCGGGGCGACCTTCGACGGCGCGGCTTGCTCGATCTCGGCGTGCCACAGCACTGCACGCCAGCGTTCTGGCAGCGACATGAAGGCCGCGACGAGCGGCGCGGCGTCCTGGCCGGCTGCTGCCGGATCGAACGGCTGCCCGGGGTCGGGGATCTGCTGCTCGTCAGCCGGGATTTCCGCGCGGTCACCGCTGAAGCTGCCGCGAGCTGCCCGCCGTACCGCGGTCAGCAGGTACGGGCGGAACGCGTCTGTCGGACCGCCGCCGCGCCGGATGGCATCGAGCACGCAGGTGAACACGCTGGCCACGAGGTCATCCGCCGCCGCCGGCCCGCTCGCGAGCTGGCCGGCAAGGCGCCGGGCCGCGGCCGCATGACGCCTGCGGAGCAGCGCATCGGCACCGGGGTCACCCGACCGGATCGTGTTGAGGAGTTCCGCGTCGCTGGCAGGCACGCGCAAGCCTAGTGCCTTGTCCATCACCTAATGCCTGCCGCTCCCGTCGCGTCCGAGCCCGATTGCCCGTTCAAATCATGTCTTGTCCTTCGGCATAATGAGACGTATTCGTGCTCATAGCGAAATATTGGCGGAATCTGCGGCGGGCAGCTACGGCTCGAATGCCGGCGTAGGCCAAGGCCGGGCTGATGTCCCCCGGGATACTGTCCTGACATGAGCCGTCTTCCTTACCTGCGCCATGACGACCTGCACCCCGACGGCCAGGCGGTGTGGGACGGCGTCGTCGGTTCACGGGAAGGCCAGCTGGTCAACGCCAGCGGGGGGCTGATCGGGCCGTTCAACGCCTTCGTGCACGCGCCTGAGGTCGGCCGGAACCTGAGCTCGCTGGGCCGGCAGCTGCGGTTCGGCACCTCGATCGAGCGCCGGCTGAGCGAGATCGCCATCATCACGGTGGGCGCCCGGTGGAAAGCCGAGTTCGAGTGGTGGGCGCATTCCCGGATGGCCCGCGAGCACGGCGTCGCCGACGCGATCGTCGAGGCCATCGGCCGCGGCGAGGAGCCGCCCTTCGAGGCCGACGACGAGCGGATCGTCTACGCCGCCGCCGGTCAGCTCGCCGCGACCGGCCAGCTCGGGCAGGAGGCCTACGACGCGGCCCAGCAGCTCCTCGGCGATGCCGGAATGGTAGAGCTGGTCTCGCTGTGCGGGTACTACACCCTCATCTCGTTCCTGCTGAACGCCTTCGCCGTCCCGCTGCCGCCGGATGCCACTCCCGCTTGGGGCGGGTCCCCTGGCGCCGCCGAGTGACCGGTCCAGGGCGCGCGTGACGTTTGGCCAGGTCATGGACCGGTCATGAACGCGTCAACAGATGATCTTTACCGGTGATGCAGGGGTGATCTGGGTATGTCCGGCAAAGGATGGCGGAATCTGGGGTAAGTGGCCCGCGGCCGCGCGAGCAGCGCGAGCCGTCCCCGCCTGCGCCCGGCAAGGCCTCCCGCCGCAGCAGGAGAGCCAGGATCGCGGCCTGGGCCTCAGTCGTCCTGACGAGTGCGCTCGTCATCGCCGCGATCGGCGCCTACGCCGCCTACCGGCACCTGAACGGCAACATCCACCAGGTCAACATCAGCCGACTGGTCGGCCGTCAGCCTCCCGACCACCACCCGCACGCGGAGAACATCGTCATTATCGGATCCGACAGCCGCCATGGCCAGAGTGCCCGGTATGGCAACAGCCGGGAGCTGACCACCGACCAGTCGGACACGCTGATGATCGTCCACATCCCGGCAGACCGGCAGTGGGCGGAAGTGATGTCGATCCCGCGCGACTCCTGGGTCAACATCCCGTCCTGCACGATGGGCAACGGCCAGAAGTCCTCGCCGCAGATCTTCAAGATCAACGAGGCGTTCGCCATCGGCAACCTCTACGGTAACCACACCGACCTGGGCGTCGCCTGCACCATCAAGACCATCGAGCATGACACCGGCATCCATGTCGATCACTTTGTCGCTGTCAACTTCGCCGGTTTCAAGGACATGGTCACTGCGCTGGGCGGCGTGCCGGAATGCAACACCCAGGCGATCGACGATCCGCTGTCCGGCCTGCGGCTGACCGCTGGTCATCACCTGCTGAACGGCACCCAGGCGCTGGGCTACGTCCGGGCCCGGTACACCCTCGGGGACGGCAGCGACCTGGAGCGCATCGGCCGCCAGCAGGCGTTCATGGCTGGCGTGGTCAAACGTGCCAGGAGCGAACTGCTCAACCCGGTCGCGACCTACCGGTTCCTGGACGCCGCGACCAGGTCAATCACGATCGACAGCCAACTCGGCGGCATCGCCGGCCTCTACCGGCTGGGCAACAGCCTGAAGAGCCTGCCGCCGAGCAAGATCACCTTCTTCACCCTGCCGACTTACCCGCGCTCCCTGGTCGACCCGCTGGACCTGGCCAACGTGATGTGGACCCAGCCGCTGGACAGCCGCATCTTCCAGGCATTCCGCGACGACGCCCGGGTCCCCGTCGCGCTGATCAGGCCGCGCAGGCCGCCGCGGCTGCCGGCGCGCGATGTCCGGGTCACCGTGCTCAACGGAACCGGCCAGCCCGGCCTCGCGGCCAGCGTGGCCTCGATCCTGCAGCAGGACGGCGCCGCCGTCACCCGGTCGGCCGACGTCACATCGCTCCCGACCCAGACGGTGATCAAGTACCGGCCCGGCTACGCCCGCCAGGCCAGCCGGCTCGGCGCGATGGTCACCGGGGCGGCGTTCCGGCTTGTCGGCGGCCATGGTCCCGGCCTGACCCTGCTGCTCGGCAGCAACTACGGCACGACGGCGCAGGCCATCACCAGCGGCGCCGCGCCGAACCCGCAGCCGTCCCCCAGTTTCACCGCCAGGAAGGCGAGCCAGAACATCTGTACCTGATCCTGGACTGCACTGGCCGGCACCCGGCCGCGCGCGACAGGCCCGCCATGCCCGGGGAAGCCGGTGATGATCCGGCGCCGGCGCAGGGCCGGCCCTTCAGTACGCTGATCGTTCGCAGCTCCGTGCCAGCCGGCCTACCCTGGCCGGGAACGCGGTCAGAACGAGGCAGCGTCCGCCGCGCCGAACGTCGCGCGGAATCGGCGCGGACTCGTCGGACTCGTCAAGTGGAGGATGTGAGCATCCCTGCTCGCTTTGAGGTCGGCACGCAAGGGTGGCAACGAGCGCTCCGGCGAGGCGGCACCGGGGTCGCTCGCCACGATCGGTCGTGGCTGGCTGGTGGCCATTTTCGCCGGGTCCGCCGGGTACGCCGGCGCCGTTGCGCTGTTCAGCGGCATCGGGGTGCACCGGCAATGGGCGGTGCTGGCGGCCCCTGCCTACGTGCTGGCCGCCGTGGCTGCGGCCTGGAAGCGCCGCGGGCTGGATCTGAGCTTGCTGCTCAGCTTCGCTGGCGGCCTGGTCGTACCGCTGGCCTGGATGGCCGCCCGAAGCGAGAGCCAGCGAGAGATCCGCGTGATTATCCGCTCCGCCTGGTCACTTCTGCACCACGGCACCCCCTATCACAGCACCGCCGTACTTGCTGCTACGCAGAATCCGGACGTCTATAACCCGTACCTGCCGGTGATGGCGCTGTTCGGAATGGCCCGCACCGTGCTGGGCGGCGGTGTGCTCACCGATCCCCGGATCTGGCTCGGGGTTACGTTCGCCGGGGCCTTCGCGCTGGCCCTGGGCAGCGCCGGGGCAGCTGACATCTGGCGCTGGACTGCCCTGGTGACGGCGACGCCGCTGGTCGCCTTCCCGCTTGCGGTGGGCGGGGACGATCTGCCCGTGCTCGGCCTGATCTGCCTTGGCCTCGCGCTGCTCTGGCGGCCGGGCCGCCAGCCGAGCCCGGTCCTGGCCGGCCTGGCGCTTGGTGTCGCGGCTGCCATGAAGGCGACCGCGTGGCCGGCCCTGGTCGTGGCCGTCGCGCTGCTCGCCGCGCGCGACGGCAGACGCGCGGCAGCCAGGTTCGCGGTCACCGCGCTGGCGACCTTCGCCGTCCTCGTGGGCCCGGTGGCCGCCGTGGCGCCGGGCGCCCTCGTGGTCAACACGATCTTGTTCCCGCTGGGCCTTGCCCACGTGAAGTCCGGCGCGGCCAGCCCGCTGCCCGGTTACCTGCTCGCTCAGACCGGGCCTGCGGGGCATGCGATCGCCGTCGGCCTGCTCGTGTTCGCCGGCCTCGCCCTGGCGCTATCCCTGGTCGTCCGGCCGCCCCGGGATTGCCGTTCCGCTACCTGGCGGATCATCATCGGTCTCGTCCTGATGTTCACGCTGGCGCCGGCCAGCCGGTTCGGCTACTACATCTACCCGGCAGGCCTGTGGGTGTGGCTCCAGGTGTCAAGCCTGGGCGCGGGCGGCGCCCCGCCGGAGCCCGGTCCGCCGGAGCCCGGTCCGCCGGAACTGCGGTCGCCGGAACTGCGGTCGCCGGAACTGACGTGATGAAGAAGCTGCTGGCCGGCCTGGTGCTGCTCAGCGCAGCCCTCGGGGCAGCCCTGTCGGCTGACCCGGTGGCCCTGGCGAGCGCTGCGCAGGCGGCAGCGGCCGCCAGGCCCGGGCACGCCGCAGCCGCGCCGGGCCGTGCGGAGCGCGCGGGCGCGACCGTTTCGCCGTCTCATCCCGTGGTTCTCGTGGGTATCCCGGGCCTGCGCTGGAGCGACGTGTCGGCTGCGGCGACGCCCGCGCTCTGGCGGCTTTCCGAGCACGGCTCCGTGGGCACGCTCGTGGTCCACACGGTCCTGTCCCGTACCTGCCCGGCGGACGGCTGGCTCACGCTGAACGCGGCCGCCCGGGCCACGGTGCCGCACGGAGGATCAGGTCCGTGCCCCCAGCCCGGCGTCATTATCGCGCGGCCGGCGGCTCCGGGGTCCGCTCGCGCGCCGGGCAGCCCGGCCGCGGCCGACGTGCCGTCCATGCCCTTCCTGGTCCGTTACAACGCGCAGTTCCACTACAGCCCGGACTGGGGACTGCTCAGGTCCGCGGCCGGGAAGGGCCAGTGCGCCACCGCGATCGGGCCGGGCGCGGCGCTCGCCCTTGCCGGGCCTGCCGGGCACGTGGCCAGTTACCTGCCGTCAGCCTCATTGGCCAGCCGCTCGTCATACGCACGGTGCCCGCTGACGGTGGTGAGCCTCGGCGCGATCCCGGCACCGGCCGGAGCCGGGGCGGCCGCGGTGCGCGCGGCGGCGGTCAGGGCGGATGACCAGGCGCTCGGCCGGATCATCGCGGACCTGCCGCCCGGGGCGATCATGGCGGTTTTTGCGCCGGGCGACGACACCGCCCCGCACCTGCGGCTGATAGCCGTCGAAGGCCCCGGGTATGCCGCGGGCCTGCTCGACACTGCCTCCACCCGCCAGCCCGGCATAATCCAGCTCACCGACCTGACTCCCACCGTGTTGCGCTGGCGCGGCCAGCCTGCTGCCGCGGGCGCGGTTGGCTCGCAGGTATACCGGGCGGACCGGGGCAGCCTGCCGGCTGAAATCCGCGCACTGGTCGGCCAGGACACGGCCGCACAGGTCTACCGCTCTACCTGGGGCTGGTTCTTCGCTGTCTTCGTCGCGACCGAGCTGATCGTGTTCGGCGGGATCGCGGTGGCATTCCGCGGCCGGCCGGATGAGCGCAGGAAGCGCCGGCGGGCCGCCGCCAGGGTGGCCGGAGTCGTGGCGGGCTCGGTTCCGGTGGGGACATTCCTGGCCAGCCTGGTGCCATGGTGGCTGCTGCCGCATCCTGCCGTACTGCTGTACTCGCTGGCCGCGGCCTGGGCCATCGTGGTCGCCGTTGTCGCGCTGGCCGGACCCTGGCGGCGGAACCCGATGGGTCCGCCCGGCGTGGTCGCCGCCGTGACCCTGGTGACTATCGGGCTGGACGTGATGACCGGGTCGCGGCTGGAACTGAGTACGCCGTTCGGCCTGTCGGTGCTCTTGGGCGGCAGGTTCTACGGCGAGGACAACAACACGATCGGGATCTATGGCGCGGCGGGAATACTGTGCGCCGCCTGGCTAGCCGCGACAGTGCTGAGGTCCGGCGCGGGCCGCTCGGCTGGCGCAGGCGGATCGCCTGGCGCAGGCCGCTCGGCTGGCGCGGGCCGATGGGGCGGACCGCGGGCGCGCGCCGTGCTCGCCGTCTCGGCAGTGGCGCTGTTCGCCGTGGTCGCCTCGGGCTGGCCCGGGTTCGGCGCCAAGGTCGGCGGGACGATCGCGATGGTCCCAGGGTTCGTGCTGCTGATCATGGCCGTCGCCAACGTGCGGCTCAGCGCGCGCCGGGTTGCCTTCGCCGCGCTCAGCGGGGTCGGGCTCTTCGCCGTGTTCGCGCTGGTCAACTACTTCGTCCCGGTAACCGGTCACTCCGACATCGGTTTCTTCGCCGGGCAGGCGCTGCACGGCGGGGCAGGCGGTACGTTGCAGCGCAAGATAAGCACCAATATCGATTCGCTCACCACAACCCCGTATAACCTGCTGATTCCGGTGATCGTGGCCGGGCTCGGCCTGCTGCTCCTGCGGCCTGACCGATTCCGGGCCGGGGCGCTGTCCCGTGCCTGGCAGACGGTGCCGCTGCTGAAGGTCAGCCTCGTCACGATCTGGGTAATGGCAGTACTCGGCTGGTTCGCCGAAGACTCCGGTGTCGGCGTGCCAGGGGCCACGCTCCCGTTCATCCTGCCGCTCGCCATCGCCATCGTGGCCGGCGCTTCGATCAGCGGCGACAAGGCGCTTGCCGGGCCTGCCGGCCCTGCCGGGCCTGCCGGTGCGCAGGCCGCAGCTCACGGCACCGCCGTAGCTCACGGCACCGCCGTAGCTCACGGCACTGCCGCAGGGCCGGCACCGCCCCAGCAGATGACTGGCCTGCCAGCGCCAGGACCGCAGCGGCCCGATCACGGTGGCGGAGAGGACCTTTCGGCATTCTCCGGAGACCCGCCACTGCGGTAGGGACGCAGCGGGCCGGCCATGGGCGGGGCCTGCGCGGCGGCGTCCGCGCGCGCCGCATGCCCGGTGCGGCCGCCGCGCCTGCCGGTCACCGCGCCAATGACGGCGAGGATGCCGAGTGCCCCGGCGGGCGGCAGCGTGACCAGTGCAGGAAGCTGGTAGCGCCAGCTGAATTCGAACGCGTCCGAGGCGAGCAGCAGCGTGACCGCGGCGGCGAAGCACAGCAGGCAGGCGGCGGCCAGGTCGCGCTGTGCGTCTCGGGCGGCAGCAGTCCCGGCAGCGTCCCCGCGGGCGGCCCCGCGGGCGTCCGCACGATCGTGACCGCGGGCATCCGCACGATCGTGACCACGGGCGGAGCGCCTGCGCAGCACGCCGGCGCTGCCGGCCAGCCCGGCGAGAGCGGCCAGGGCGAGCAGCGGCCCGGGTGTGTAGCCGCCGCCGAGCTGGTAGGCGCGAAGGAAGGAAGCGACCGGCTCGGACACGGCCGGGCCGCCGCCGCCGAAGCGCCGCCCGGCCGCCCTGACTGTCTGCAGGCTCACGTGCTGGTACGTGGGGTAGGCGGTCTGGAACTGCCAGCGCGCGATCGGGGTGTCACCAGGGGTGGTGACCCGGGTCAGGGCGAAGAGCCTCAGCGCGTCCCGTCCGATCGCCGCGATGACGCCGGCCGGGTCCTGCAGGAGCAGGCGGCGGGTGAAATCGGCTGCGATGGGCGAAGGGCTCTTGCCGGGCGGCGGCCTGAAGCGCCGCAGCGGCGACTCGGGGCTGTGCTCAAGGGCGTCGATGCCGAGCCTGACCGCGTACTGGCGCGCCGGGCACAGCGATCGCTCATCGGCAGGGAGTTCCATCGCACGGCAGTTGGTGGCCAGCACGACCCGGCCGTACAGCTCGTTCGTCCCCTGGTTGGCGAGCCTGAAATGTCCGGTCAGCACGAGGGACGTCGTGCAATAGGCCAGGATGGGCAGGAGGAAGGCGGCACCGAGCACTGCTGCCTGCCGGAGCCTGAGCCGCCACCCCCGGACCGCTGCGAGCAGGTAGACCGCGGCTGGCACGATGAGGATCTGGCCGACTTCCCGGACGGTGGCGGAGCAGCCGAATGCGAGCCCTCCGGCGGCGAGCATCCAGGCCCTGGGCGCGGGCTCCCAGAGCAAGATGACCAGCCCGGCCACGATGAGCGCCTCGAACAGGACATCGGACATGATGCTCTGCTCCATCTGGAGCTGGTAGCCATCGAGCAGGACGGGCGCCACCGAAAGGGCGGCGAGCAGGCGGGGGGCGCCGCGGCGCAGCAACGCGGCATACAAGGCAACGGCCATTGCCAGGCCGAGCAGGTGCTGCACGGCGGCAACCATGTCCAGGTTGCCGACGAGAAGGACTGGCTTCAGCAGGACCCGGTAGCCCAGCGGGTCGTTGCCCCCCGACTGGTACAGGTACCTGACCGAGTCGCTGAAGAGCAACGCGGGGCGGTAGGCGGCCTGCGCCAGGATGCGCAGGATAAGGCCGCAGGCCAGCAGGACCGCCAGCAGCCAGTGCCGCCGCAGCAGCGCGCCAGGGCCAGCACCGGCCCTGCTGACGGCAGCTAGCCGCCCGGCGGCTGCCGGAGGCACTCCCATGAACGTCATCCCAACGAAGAGTGGCGGCCCTCCCGGCCGAGTGCACATGCCGCCGCCCCGGACCGGCAGTGCGCAACCTGGACTGCTCGGGCTGGCCCGCGAAAGCTAGCATGTCCCGGCGGCTGTCGGTTAGCCTATCCGGGCACTCCGGCGGCTGCCGACCGCAAGCCCGGTGCCAGTCCGGCTACCGGATCCGGCGCCAGCACGGACCGCTCTCCGGCCGCCGCAAGGGCGGGCCGCCGGTCTCCACGGGACTGACCACGACGGCTCCGTTATGGCCCTGTGTCCCGGTCTGGGACGGCGGGCTACCCTGTGTCCTGCCGATGCTGAGCACACCAGGAGGATCACGTGCAATACCAGGTGTCGAGGATCCTCGCGGGTCCGTTCCTGCACCTGCTCTGGCGCCCGGAGATCACCGGACTGGAGCACGTCCCGGCATCCGGCGGCGCCATCCTCGCGTCCAATCACCTCTCGATCGTCGACACGATCTTCCTGCCGCTGATGCTCAACCGGCCGGTCACGTTCGCGGCCAAGTCCGAGTCCTTCAACGGCACCCGGCTTGCCGGCCGGATCACCGGCGCCTACCTGCGCGCCACCAAGCAGTTGCCGGTCGACCGGGAGGGCGCCAGGGCCGGACAGGACATGCTGGAGTCCGCGCTAGGCCTGGTGCGGAGCGGCGCGCTGTTCGCCATCTATCCGGAGGGCACCCGGTCGCCGGACGGGCGCCTCTACCGGGGCCGTACCGGCGTCGGCTGGCTCGCGCTCAGCTCGGGTCTGCCGGTGATACCGGTCGCGATGATCGGCACCGACCGGGTGCTGCGGCCCGGCAGCAAGATCCCCCGGCTCAGCCGGATCAGGGTCAGGGTCGGTGAGCCGCTGACCTTCGGGTCCTACCGGGGGCAGGGCACCGGCGCCCGGCTGCGGCGGGCGGTCACCGACGAGGTGATGCGGTCGATCCAGGCGCTGTCCGGCCAGGACTACGTGCCGATCTACGCGTCCGTCCGCAAGGAGGAACTCGCCGCGGCGAACGGGCCCAAGAAGTAGCCGAACGGGCCAAGAAGTAACGGCACCGGTGCCGGTTAGGCCTCGTCGTCGGTGGGGATGGCCGGGAAGGTCTCGGTCGTCTCTGCCGGGTTCCACACGTACATCGGGCCGCTGGCTGGTTCCGGGTCCAGGTCGCTGGCGTTGCTGCCATGCCAGACGTTCGGGGTGTCCGGTTCGGAGACTGGCCCGGGTGCTTGCGCCGGACTGGGCGCTGCCATCCGTTCCCCGGCCGCATCCCAGAGCGACCTGGCGGGCGGGACATGCCGCTGCTGCGCGGCCCCGAACGGGTTAGCCGGCGCAGGGACGATCCCCCAGGGAAGCTCACTGTCGGGCTTCGCGGCCGGCTCCCACGGCGGACGCCCGGAAACCCTGGCACGGCGATGGACTGCCCTCGCTACCGGCGCCAGCGTCTCCCGCTCACCCGGGCCCGGGCCTCCGCCGGCCTGCCCGGCGGTACCCGGCAGGCGCGCGCCCGTTCCGGCCGGGCGCTGGCCCGTTCCGGGCAGGTGCGCGGTCTCCGCCGCCGGGCGGTGCGCGGCCTCCGCCGGCGGGTGCGCGGCCTCCGCCGGGCGGTCGAAGTCCGGATAGCTGCCGGAAACGGCCATCCCGCCGGCGCTTGAGCCGGTGAAGCTACGGGAGCCGGTGAAGTTGGCTGCGGCGGCGAAGGCGGCGGCCCCGGGCGCCGCGCGGACGCCCCCCGCGCTGCCCTGCCCGCTGGCCTGCCTAAGGCTTCCCTGGCCGGCCGGCGCGGAGGGCAGGAACTCCATCTGTTCCCCGGCCCCGGCGACGGCGAACTGCGCTGTATCCGGGTCGTCTGGCCACCCGAGGTCTGTCTCATCGTCGCGCGCCCGGTGCCGCCGGACCAGGGCGAACACCGTGATCGGCACGAGCAGGACCAGCAGCAGCGCCAGCGAGATGGCGCCGTCCCGCCGCAGCCTGGGCACCAGGCTCGGCTTCGCCGTGTGCACCGCCGGGGTCACCGGGGTCGCTCGCGCAGTGGCACCGGCGCCGGCCCGCCGGCCGTGCGGCTCGGCCATCGCTTTCGCGGCCCGCAGCGCTCTCGCCGCGTCCGCGGTTCCGAAACCTGACCCGATCAGCTCGCCCCCTGGCCGCCGGAACCTGGTGCTGCTGGTCAGCGACTTGGTGACTTGCCCGGGGGTCATCGCGGGGAACTCCGACCTGATCATCGCGACGATACCGGTGACGACCGCGCTGGCCGCGCTGGTGCTGTTGATGGTGGCATAGCCGGTCGGGGTCTCCGCGGTGACGCCATCGCCCGCCGCGGTCAGCGTCACGTACGGCTCGTGACTGGAGAACGGGGCCTTGGTGAAGTTCTTGTCGAAGGCGCCGACGGAGATGACGCCCGGGTAGGCGGCCGGGTAGTTCACGATGCCGGTGCCCGTGCCGTCGTCTCCCGCGGGCGCGACGAGCACGACGCCCTTGCGCAGCGCGTATGCCACTGCCGACTTCTCCGCGGCGCTACTGAGCGCCAGGCCAGGCACGCCGGGGGTACCGGTTGCGCTCGCCGCGCCCGGATCCATGGGCAGGTCGATGACCGAGGCGCCGTTGTTGGCGGCGTACCTGATCCCGCCGGCGATCGAGGCCGGCAGCCCGGCGGTAATGGTCGGGTCGGTCAGCAGCGGATCGCCGCTGTCCAGCGTCACCCGGACCGAGAGGATCTTGGCGGCAGGCGCGACCCCCATGATGCCCTCGCTGCTGCCCGGGCCATGCCCGTGCCCGGCGATCAGGCTGGCTATCTCGGTGCCGTTAATGCCGAAGAACGGGCCGCCCGCGGTGCGGCCAGAGTGGCTGAAATCCGGCCCGGTGAGCACGGAGCCGGCCAGGTCGGGCGCCGCGGCGTCCACGCCGGTGTCCAGGACCGCGACGGTAACGCCTGAACCGTCGCTGATCCGCTGCGCCGTGGTGATGTGCAGCTCGGAGAGCCACCATTCTGACTGGCGTACCTGGTCGGCGAGGGCCGGGGCACTACTCAGCGCGATCCAGCCAGCAGCAAGTGCTATGGCGACCGGGGCCATCGAAGGGCGGGGGAACCTCAGTGGCACGCCTGCGATGCCTTCCGTGCGGGTACTCGCATTGTGTCATGGTAACGAGGGTTCGGCGCTGTTTGAGGTTATGTGGTGGTGCTGCGGCCCGCGTCAGGATGGCCGGGCGACGGACAGCCTGACATGGGCGCCGGGCGGCAGCCCGAGCTGCTCGGCGGCGTCGCCCGCGTTGACGGCCAGCGAGATCAGCCCGGCGCTGTCCGTGTAGGCGACGATCTCACCGGGCGCCACTGCCGCGAATGTCTCCAGGTACGGCACGGTCAGCTGCCGCCGCCCGCAGCGGACCACCACCGGCGAGCCGAACCCGATGCCCAGCCGGTCGGCATCCGAGGAGGCAATGGACAGCTGAACGTTGCCGAACCGGTCGACCGACATCACCTCGCCCTCGGCCTCGCCGTCATGCACGCGGCTGGTCGGCGCGGGCAGCGTGACCAGGTCGGCGACATCGATCTCGGTCCCTGCCTCGGCCAGGTCGCGGCCGGTGGCCAGGTGGGCGGCCACCGGGGTGAAGATGTCCCGGCCGTGGAAGGTCGGCGATACCGGGTGCAGCCACCACTCGCCGTTGGTGAGCTGGCAGGCGCGCTCCGCCCCGCCCTGGGCGGCGATAGCCCAGGACAGCAGGCCGTTGTCCGGCCCGACCAGGATTCCCCCGCCCGCCTGCACGGCGATGCCGCGGCGGGCGGTGCCGACCCCCGGGTCCACCACGGCGACATGAACCGCTGGCGGCAGGTAGGGAATTGTCTGCGCGAGCACCGCCGCGCCGCGCCGCACGTCGCCGGGCGGCACCAGGTGCGTGACGTCGATGAGGCGGATGCCCGGCGAGATCCTGACCGCGACCCCGTGGCAGGCCGCGACGAACCCGTCCTCCACGCCGTAGTCAGTCAGGAAGGTGAGGCAGTCGTAAGTGGCCACGAAGGGTGAGCGTAGTTTGCCGGAGGCGCTGCGCATAGGGGCTGCCTACGATGGAGTGCCAAAGGGAAGGGCTGGAGGCCGCATGGCTGCGCTATCTGAGCACCAGATGCGCATTCTGGCTTTCGAGCGCAGCTGGTGGCGGCAGCCCGGGGCGAAGGAGCGGGAGATTCTCGAGGTACTCGGCATGCCGGTCACCAGGTACTACCAGCTGCTGAACGAGCTGATCGACCGGCCGGAGGCGCTCGCGTTCGATCCCGCGCTGGTCATGCGGCTGCGCAGGCAGCGCGGCAGGCGGCAGCGGATCCGCTCGCCCCGCCCTGATGAGGGCAGCTGAGCGGCCGGTGAGCGCCACCGGAGGCGGCCGGCCGGTGCTGCCCATTCCGCACACCGCGGCTGGCCAGGCCGGCCTCGCAGCGATGCTGCGGGATCCCGGCCGGGCGCTGATCTCGCTGGACTTCGACGGCACCCTGTCCCCGATCGTCGCCGACCCGGCGGCCGCCCGCGCGCACCCCGGGGCGGTTGCCGCCCTGCGCAGGCTGGCGCCGCTGGCCGGCACGCTGGCGATCATCACCGGCCGCCCGGCGCCTGCCGCGGTCGAGTACGGCCGGTTTGACCTCGTCCCCGGCCTGATCGTGCTCGGCCACTACGGCCGGGAACGCTGGGCCGGCGGCACCCTGACCGCGCCTGCTGCCGCGCCGGGAGTCGCGGCCGCCCGGCGGCAGCTGCCCGGGGTGCTGGCCGCGGCCGGCGCGCCGGAAGGTACCTGGGCGGAGGACAAGGGCGACGCGCTGGCGGTGCACACCCGCCGCGCCGCCCGGCCGGACGAGGCGCTGGAACTTCTCCGCGCCCCGCTGGCCAGCCTCGCCGAGCGGGCCGGCCTCGCGGTAGAACCAGGCCGCTTCGTGATCGAGCTGCGCCCGGCAGGCGCGGATAAGGGGTCAGCCCTGGAAAACCTCGCGCAGGAACGAGCCGCTGGCGCCGTTCTCTTCTGCGGGGATGACCTCGGCGATGTGCCGGCCTTCCGGGCCGTCCGCTCGCTGCGTGCCGCCGGGATACCCGGTCTCGCCGTGTGCAGCGGCTCCGCGGAGGTCACCGGGCTGGCCGAGCAGGCCGACCTGCTGGTCGACGGCCCCGGCGGCGTCGTCGCACTGCTCGACTCGCTGGCCGATGCCTTCGCCGCCCGGCTAGGGCCCGAGGGCGGCTAGCTGCTGGGCGAACCATAGCTGCGGCGGCATGGCGGCGCCGGCTTTTGCCAGGGCAGCACTACGACGGATCCGTTCGGCAGCTGTCATGGAGAGGGCTTCGTGCAGTGCCTCTGCGGTAGCCGCCACGTCATACGGGTTGACGAGCAATGCCTCGGACCCGAGCTCGTCCGCCGCGCCTGCCTCTCTGGACAGCACCAGCACGCAGCCATGATCGGACACGATCGGGATTTCCTTGGCGACCAGGTTCATCCCATCCCTGATCGGGTTGACTACCGCGACGTCGGCGATCCGGTAGGCGGCAAGCGACCTGGCGTAGTCATCGACTACCTCGAGTATCAGCGGCTGCCAGTCCGCGGTGCCGAACTCCTCGTTAATCTCGCTGGCCAGCCGCTGCACGTGGGCGGTGTACGCGCGGTACTCCGGCAGGTCGGTCCGGGACGGGTAGGCGAACGCGACGTGCGTCACCTGCCCCCGCCACTGCGGCCGGGTGATCAGCAGCTCGCGGTAGGCAGCGAGGCCGCGGACGATGTTCTTGGAGAGCTCGGTCCGGTCGACCCGGACGATGACCCTGGTGCGCCCGGCCGTCTTGGTCAGCGCCGCGAGCCTGGCCTGCACGTCCGGTTCCGCCGCGCGGGCAATCAGCTCGTCGGCATCCACGCCGAGCGGGTGCACAGCGACGCTGGTGACGTGGCCGCGGTAGCTGACCCGCCGGGCGGCCCGGTCCACCGAGGCGCCGAGGATCCCGGCGCAGCAGTCAAGGAACGAATCGGCCCAGCGCTGGCTGAGGAAGCCGGCGTGATCTGCGCCGAGTATGCCCTCGAGCAGCTCGCGGGCCGCCTGGTCGGGGAGTATCCGGTAGTAGTCCGGCGGCGCCCACGGGGTGTGCGAGAAATGCGCGATCCTGATGTCAGGACGCAGCTCAGCGAGCATGCGCGGGACCAGCGAGAGGTGATAGTCCTGCACCACGGCCCGGGCCGGGGGCTGGCTGTCCGCGGGACCGGCATCGGCAGCTAGCGCCTCGGCGAATGCGGCGTTGTAGCTCCGGAAGGATTCCCAGTCCCGGCGGAAGTCCGTGCCGAAAGCCGGCCGGTTCGGCGTGTCGTAGAGCAGGTGGTGGATGAACCAGAGGGCGGAGTTCGCCACCGCGTTGTAAGCCGCGTCGAAGGTGGCTTCGCCGATGTCGAGGAGCCGTACCCCGGCACCGCCCGGCGTTCCGTCCAGGCCCAGCCGGCCGCCGGGGGCGTCGCGGGCAGCCGCCCGGTCAGCCTCGCTCAGCGCGGCACAGACCCACAGCACGTCCCCCTCGCCGGCCACCGTGGACAGCCCGCTGACCATGCCGCCGCCGCCCCGCCGCGCGGTCAGCTGGCCGTTGTCGCCGGCCGTAAAGGACAGCGGCCCCCGGTTCGACGCGATGAGTACTCGCCCGCCCGCTGATCGTGCGCTCATGTGATCCCAGGATATCCCGTCAGGCCGCAGGGAGCCCAGGGGATCCGGAGTCGTCTGCCGAGCAAAGTGCTGGGTGGGGCCGGCGTCGGCTAGGGCGGGTCACGGTGAGGGTTTCGCGCGGCGCCAGCGGCAGCTTGAACGGGCCAAACGCGGGGCTGGTGCGGGCCAGCGGCAGGCCCTGGAGCGGAAATGCGGGACGCCGGAGCGGGCGTGCGGGCCGAAGGTCGGGTTAGAGTTGTCCGGACAACTGCATAGCGCTCATCCAGAGGGGTGGAGGGATCGGCCCTGCGAAGCCCCGGCAACCATCACGGTGAGACATGCCCGCGCCCAGCGCAGTCGGCAGTGACCCGCAGCGGTCAGGCCGCCTGAGCACGATCTTCCGGCGAGGTCATCCCGTGACAGGTGCTAACTCCGGCCCGCGGCCACTCGGCCGCTGGGAAAGATGAGGAGAAAGGCCTCGCCCCATGAGTACGACAATGACGAAGACCCCATCCCGGTTCGGCTATGCGAGCGGACTCGCCTGCCGTGAATGCGGGCAAACCTACGACCTCGGTGCCCACTACGCCTGCTCCGGGTGTTTCGGCCCGCTGGAAGTCTGCTACGACCTGCCGCACCTCACCAGGGACATCATCGAGGCGGGCCCGCAGAGCATCTGGCGGTACGCGAGCCTGCTTCCCGTCCCGCCCGGCGTCGCGGAGACGCCGAATACGGATCCGGGCTGCACCCGCCTGGTCCGCGCAGGCAACCTCGCCCGCGTGCTCGGGATGCGGTCACTCTGGGTAAAGGACGAGCGCGGCAACCCCACGCATTCGTTCAAGGACCGCGTAGTCGCCGTCGCGCTCGCCGCGGCGACCGAGATGGGCTTCAAGGTCCTGGCCTGCCCGTCGACCGGCAACCTGGCTAATGCCGTGGCCGCCGCCGCGGCCAGGGCCGGCATCCGCTCCGTCGTGCTCGTCCCTGCCGACCTTGAGCAGCAGAAGATCCTGGGTACCGCCGTCTACGGCGGCACGCTGGTGACGGTCGACGGGACCTATGACGACGTGAACAGGCTGGCCTCCGAGCTGGCCGACTTCCACGACGACTGGGCGTTCGTGAACGTCAACGTACGGCCGTATTACGCCGAGGGGTCCAAGACAATCGGCTACGAGATCGCCGAGCAGCTGGGGTGGCGGCTCCCGTCGCAGATCGTGGTGCCTGTCGCGTCGGGAGCGCAGCTCGTCAAGATCGACAAGGCGTTCCGTGAGCTGTCCGCGCTCGGCCTGGTGGAGGACGCGGAGTGCCGGGTGTTCGGCGCGCAAGCGGCCGGCTGCGCGCCGGTGGCTGCCGCGTTCCTGGCCGGTCATGACGTGGTGCAGCCGGTCCGGCCGGCCACGATCGCCAAGTCCCTGGCGATCGGCAACCCGGCGGACGGGCCGTATGTGCTGGACGTGGTCCGCCGCACCGGGGGCGCGGTTGCCGACGTGACCGACGGCGAGATCGTGGACGCGATCAGTCTGCTCGCTAAGACCGAGGGCATCTTCGGGGAGACCGCGGCCGGCGTGACGCTCGCGGTGCTGCGCAAGCTTCTCGCGTCCGGGCAGCTGGACCCAGCCGCGGAGACCGTGATCATCAACTCGGGTGACGGCCTGAAGACCCTGGACGCGGTGGCCTCAGCCGTCCCCGCGGTCACCCCGATCCGCGCGAGCCTGGAAGCCTTCGCCGAACGTGAGTCACTCCGGTCCAGAAAGGCAGACGCGGCATGAGCGTATCCGTCCGGATCCCGACCATCCTGCGCTCGTACACCGGCGGCGCCGCTGAGGTCACCGCGGAGGCTGGCACCCTGCGCGAGGTCATCGCCGGGCTGAATGCCGCGTTTCCCGGCATCGGCGGCAGAATCCTGGACGACGCGGGGAAACTGCGCCGGTTCGTCAACGTCTACGTCGGCGACGAGGACGTGCGGCTCGCGCAGGGGCTCGACACGCCGGTGCCAGCGGGAATCCAGGTTTCGGTGATCCCGGCCGTGGCAGGCGGCTGAGCGGCCCGGCTGTCCCGCGCGCCGCTGCCCGGGCCGGGATCCCCTGGCCGGGCAGCCGGCCGGGATCTGGCCTCCCCCGCAGGGACGATTCGGGGAGTAGCCGGTCATCAGTGACGCGGTACGGAGTAAAGTCGTGTCCGGTCGCTGCCGGTACTGCGCAGGGGGCAAGCCTGGCTTGCCCAGCACGTTTGGCCTGTGTCGCGATCGACGGGCGCCGCGGTTGCAAGGGGCGGTGCCTGAAGGCCCGAGCACAGTTAGGGAGTTGAGTGATGGCTCAGGGCACTGTCAAATGGTTCAACGCGGACAAGGGCTACGGCTTCATCGCGGTCGACGGCGGTAAGGACGTCTTCGTTCACTTCTCCGCCATCCAGGCGGATGGCTACCGCAGCCTTGAAGAAGGCCAGCGGGTTGAGTTCGACATCGAGCAGGGCGATCGCGGGCCGCAGGCCACGTCGGTTCGCACTGTCTAAGCCTCTGACGAAGTTATCCACTGAGAACAGGCCGGATGGCCCACTGCCCCGACGAGGGCACGGCTGCCCGGCCTGTTGAGTTCCAGGCGGCACCGGTCGGCGTGCCCCCGGTTCCGGCCGGTGGCTGGTGCGGCCAGGCCCGCGTTGCGGTGCGGCAAGGCCGCGTTGCGGTGCGGCAAGGCCGCGTTGCGGTGCGGCAAGGCCGCGTTGCGGTGCGCCAGGGCCGGCGTCGCCATGCAGCCTGGCCTGCGTCGCCGTGCCGCTGGCCCGCCATCGCCCGGGCTGCCGGGAGCTGCGTTCAGTTGTGCCCCGGCGGGCTGCCGTATGCCCCTCGCCAGTTTGCACTCTCACCCCGAGAGTGCTAAACAGGGCGTTGGCACTCTCGGGGTGAGAGTGACAACGCAGTGGCGTGATTTCGGGACGATGAGGCTGATCTGGCGGCGGGAAGGGACTGTCCGCCGGTGATGCCGTCCGTCGCGGGCGTCGGCCCGATGTGCACGCATGGCACAAAGTTCCGGAGGACTGGAGCCTATGGCAGCGAAGATGATCGCGTACAACGAGGAAGCCAGGCGCGGCCTCGAGCGCGGCATGAACCAGCTTGCCGACGTCGTGAAGGTAACCCTCGGCCCGAAGGGCCGGAACGTGGTGCTCGAGAAGAAGTGGGGAGCCCCCACGATCACCAACGATGGCGTGTCCATCGCGAAGGAGATCGAGCTCGAGGACCCGTGGGAGAAAATCGGCGCGGAGCTGGTTAAGGAAGTAGCAAAGAAGACAGACGACGTCGCAGGCGACGGCACCACGACGGCGACAGTACTCGCCCAGGCGCTGGTCCGTGAGGGCCTGCGTAACGTGGCCGCAGGCGCTAACCCGATGTCCCTCAAGCGGGGCATCGAGGCGGCCGTCGAGCGGGTGAGCGAGGAACTCTCCAAGCTCGCCAAGGACGTGGAGACCAAGGAGCAGATCGCTTCGACCGCCTCCATTTCGGCCGGGGACAGCTCCATCGGCGAGATGATCGCCGAGGCGATGGACAAGGTCGGCAAGGAAGGCGTCATCACCGTCGAGGAGAGCAACACCTTCGGCCTCGAGCTTGAGCTCACCGAGGGCATGCGCTTCGACAAGGGTTACATCTCGCACTACTTCGCCACTGACCCAGAGCGGATGGAGGCCGTCCTCGACGATCCCTACATCCTCATCGTCAACTCCAAGGTGTCGGCGAACAAGGACCTGCTCCCTCTCCTGGACAAGGTGGTGCAGTCGGGCAAGCCGCTCGTCATCATCGCCGAGGACGTCGAGGGCGAGGCGCTGGCGACCCTGGTCGTCAACAAGATCCGCGGGCTCTTCAAGTCAGTCGCGGTGAAGGCGCCCGGTTTCGGTGACCGTCGCAAGGCCATGCTCGGTGACATCGCCATCCTCACTGGCGGGCAGGTCATCAGCGAGGAAGTCGGCCTGAAGCTGGAGAGTTCCGATGTCGACCTGCTGGGCAAGGCCCGCAAGGTCGTCGTCACCAAGGACGAGACGACGATCGTGGACGGCGCGGGCGACGCCGAGCAGATCTCTGGCCGGGTCAACCAGATCCGTGCCGAGATCGAGAACACCGATTCGGACTACGACAAGGAGAAGCTCCAGGAGCGTCTCGCCAAGCTGGCTGGCGGCGTCGCCGTCATCAAGGCAGGCGCGGCGACCGAAGTGGAGCTCAAGGAGCGCAAGCACCGCATCGAGGACGCGGTGCGTAACGCCAAGGCCGCGGTCGAGGAGGGCATCGTCGCCGGAGGCGGCGTGGCTCTGATCCAGGCGGGCGCCAATGCGTTCAAGAAGCTCGACCTCTCGGGCGACGAGGCAACCGGTGCGACCATCGTGCGCCGGGCGCTAGAGGAGCCGCTCAAGCAGATCGCGATCAACGCCGGCCTTGAGGGCGGCGTGGTGACCGAGAAGGTGCGGTCGCTCACTCCTGGTCACGGCCTCAACGCCGCGACCGGCGAGTACGTCGACATGTTCAAGGCTGGCATTATCGACCCGGCGAAGGTGACTCGTTCCGCTCTGCAGAACGCTGCCTCCATCGCAGGGCTTTTCCTCACCACCGAGGCAGTGATCGTGGAGAAGCCGGAGAAGAACCCGGCTCCTGCGGCGCCAGGCGGCGGCGGTGACATGGACTTCTAGCCAGCGATGCTTCACCCGGCATTCCCGGGGAGCGAGCGCAGTTAGACCGAGTCCTTCCTGATCAGGCGGTTCATAGCGATCCGCAGGGCCAGGGCCAGGGGGCGGTCCCGGTACAACCGGGACCGCCCCCTGGCGTTCTTGCCCAGTCGGCCGAGGGGTATTTTCTCGTGCATGCCGCCTCCACAAGATGCCCAATAAGAGGGATTATCGGCGCATGGACCCCTCAACCGAACAGCTCATCCGCGATTACCTCAACCGACTGGCGGTTGCGGCGCGGAGCAGCATGGGCACGGATGAGCTGAGGGCCTTTCTCGCGCGGATACACGATTTGATAAGGCGGCAGTGTGAAGCCCGCGGCGCGGTGAGCCCGGCCGACGTCGGTGCCGCGCTCGCCGCTCTGGGGATGCCGCAGGCGGTGGTCGACCGAGAGCGAGCCCGGCTGGCAGCGGCGCGGCCTGACGCGGGTACAGCCAGGAGTCCGTACCCAGCGGACCCGGCGGCCACGGACCCGTCCTTCGCGATCCCCTCGCTTGTGACAACGCACATGCCGGCCGTGGTTCCGGGCCGCCCGGCGGTGGTCCCCAGCCGCCCGGCGGTGGTTCCGAGCCGCCCGGCCGTGGTTCCGAGCCGCCCGGCCGTGGTCCCCAGCCGCCCGGCCGTGGTTCCGGGCCGCCCGGCTGCGCCCGCCCGCCCCCGCGCGGCCGCCCAGCCGCCCGCCAGGCCGCCCGCGGAGACGGGCAGCCTGCCCGTGGCCCCGGGAACTGATGGCCTGGCTGCCGGGAACTCCGGCGGACGGCTAGTGCGGTTCCCCGGTAAGCCCCGGCGCAATGCCGGGCAGCGCGGGGGTAGCCAGGGCGCCGATGCAGGGCCGGGCCCGGGCAAAGATGCAGAGCCGGGCACGGATGAAGGCGCGGGCTCCGCGCTCACCGGCGGCCAGCAGGCGGTCCAGCGCCGGCCGCTCACGGCCCGCCGGAAGCCAGCGGAAATCCTGACCGACAAGCCCGCAGACAAGGTCGTCGTGCGTCCGCGCGGGCCGCAGGGCAGGGATAGCCCGGTCCTGCGGCCCCTGACGCGGAACACCGCCAGCCGGCAAGCTTCAGCAGCCGGCCATGGATCGCAGCGCGCTGCCCAGCCCGACGCGGCCGAGCATCCGGCCTCGCCGCTGGCATTTGTGGTGGAACCGCCGCCTGGCTCGCAGCGTAAGGCCATGGCCGTGCCGAAGTTCCACCCGGTACCCGAGCCCGCCGCCTGGCCGACGTCCTCCCGTGAAGGCAGGCGCGGTCCTGAGCCGGGCACTGACCATGGTCCACGGCCAGGCCCTGACCGTCGTCCTGCGGGTTCTGACCGCGGTCCTGAGCAGGGCTCTGACCGCGGTCCTGAGCAGTGCCCTGACCGTCGTCCTGAGCTGGGCACTGACCGTGGCGCTGAGGGCGCCCCCGAGCGGTCGCCGGCCGACCAGCCCGGCGATCCCGCACCGCTCCCGGCAGTTATTGGCTGGGCATCCCGCCAGGTCGAGTGGGTTGCATCGGGCCTCGGGCTGCTCCTCATGCGGGCCGCAGCGCTCGCACGCCGGCACCCGCTGGAGGCCGCCGCTGTGATCGTGCTGGGCCTTGGCGGCCTGATCTACCCGCCGGTGTGGCTGGCAGGCGCGGTACTCGCGCTCCCGTCCCGGCTGTGGGACATCAAGGACAAGCTGGTAGGGCTCGCGGCACCGGCCGTGCTGGCGATCGTCGGAGGCGCAGGCCTCGCGACGGGCAGTAGCCCGAAATCGGGCGCGGCTTACCTGCACGAGGCGCTAGTAATCGGCGGATACCTGATCAGGGCCGGGTCCGTGCTCGTTGCCGCATATCTGGCGTGGCGCGTTCATCGCGGCCAGCGCCAGCCGCCCCCGCCGTCCTGGCACCCTCCGTACCAGTGAGGTGTCGGATGTGAGGCTGCCACGTCCCGCCCGGTCTGCTGCCGGACCGGATAGCCTGAGGCCGACACCCTCAATCACGTAACTAAGTCCCTCCTCGCGTAAGGTCTCTCGTGCCCAGTGGCAAGGTCAAGTGGTATGACGCCGACAAAGGTTTCGGCTTTCTCTCCCGTGATGACGGGGGTGAGGTTTTTGTGCACTCGTCTGCGCTGGAGGGAAGCGGCACCGTGCTCCGGGCCGGGCAGCGGGTCGAGTTCGGCGTCGCCGAGGGCCGTCGTGGCACCCAGGCGCTGCAGGTGCGGACCCTCGATCCGCCGCCGACTGTGGCCAAGGCCAGCCAGAAGGACCCGGACGAGATGGTCGTGCTCGTCGAGGACCTGATCAAGCTGCTCGACGGGGTGTCGAATACCTACCGGCGCGGTAAGCACCCAGACAGCCGGGATGGGAAGAAGATCGCGGCGGTGCTGCGGGCCGTTGCGGCTGACGTCGAGGCCTGATCCTCGGGCGCGCGGGGAATGCCGGCCTGGGATCAGGACATCTGCGGCTGAGCCACGCGCCGTCGGCCGTCCAGGATCCGGCGCCGTCTGCGGAGCATGAGCACTGTCAGGGCCAGCGCCACGCCGCTCGCGGCGACGATCAGCCCGGCCACGCCGCTGTTGGTGAGCGACATCAGCACTCCGGCCAGGGCGCCTGCCACCCAGGACAGCTGATGCAGTGTCTCTGACGCCGCGAACGTGGAAGAACGGACTTCCTCACCGATCTCCCGCTGCACGATCGAATCGAGGGCGAGTTTCACCAGGGCCTGCCCGATCCCGGCCATCAGCGCTACCACGAGTACGGCCCAGAGCCCGAAGAACACCGCGCTGACAGCAGTGACAACCGTGATCAGTCCGAGCATGCCGAAGACGATGACCTGCGGCGCACGCGACTTGAGGCCAGCGCCGATCGCCGTGCCGAGGAATCCGCCGAGCGTGGCCGCGCCGACCATCTCAGCCAGCGCAAGCTTGTCCGGCACCTTGCCGAAATGCACGGTCCGGAGCAGGAAAATGAGAAAGAAGATCATGAAACCGGAGAACGCGCGCTGCGCGGCGTTGGCGCCCATCGCCTCGCCGACGACCGGGCCCAGGCGCGGGAACCTCCACCGCCGCCGTGCGGGCCGTTGCAGCGGCATCGTGCCCTGCGGGCCCCGGGCGCCGGGTGGCTCTGGCGCATGCCTGCGCGGGCCGGTAGCGAGCCCGTCCTGGCCGGTAGCGAGCCCGTCCCGGCTCGTAGCAAACCGGTCCTGGCCGGTAGCGAGTCCGTCCGGGCCGGCAGCGAGCCCGTCCTGAACGGCCTGCGGAGAGTCGACTCCGTCAGGCAGCCGCAGGCAGAGGCCCATCGCGGCCAGATATACCACGGTGCCGATACGTAGCACCCAGGCGCCGCCGCCCTGGCCGCCGCCCGCGACGAGATCGATGCCTGCTGCCGCGCTGGCGCCGAGGGTGCTGGCGATGAGCGAGCCCAGCGCGGACCGTGCGTTAGCTGTGACCAGCGTGATCTCGGCGGGAAGCAGCCGGGGCGCGATCGCGCTGCGGGTGACGCCGAACGCCTTCTGCAGGACCAGGATCCCGAAGGCCGCCGGCAGCAGGTCGGCCGGATCGTTGTGCTGGACGGCCACGGCCATGCTCCAGCAGAGCAGCCCGCGGGCGAGCAGGGTGCCTGCCAGGATGTACCGGCGGCCCTGCTGCACCTTGTCCAGCATCGGCCCGATGAACGGGGCAAGCACCGCGAACGGCGCTATGGTGACGAGCAGCGCGAGCGCGACCTTGGTGCGGGCCTGATCAATCGAGACGCTGAAGAACAAGGTGCCAGCCAGCGCCACGGTGACGAACGCATCGCCGAGGCTGCTCGCTGCCGTCAGCTCGATGAGGTTCTGCAGTCCGGTACGCGCGGCTCCGGACGCCCCGGTGAGCCGGTGCACCACGCGGGTCGCGCCGCCCGCGACAAAGGCGCCCGCGCGAGCGGCGGACTGCGAGGCGGAAACCACCGACCGCGTGGCCCGCCGGGCTCGCGTGGTCGTGCCGGACTCTCGCATAGCTCAAGTATTCTGCCTAGCGAGGGCTGCGACGACCCTGCCGGGCAGGCTGGTGCAGGGCAGTCCGGGGTTATGGATGCATGCATGCCACCTGATAAGGAACAATCACTGAACGTGAGCCCTACACGCACCCGTACCAGAGAGCCAGACGAGGCATGCGCCCAGGCTGTTGAGCTGGCCCGCGCCGCTGCGCAGGACCTGGCAGGGGCCGGCCAGGTCGGACCGCATCGTGGCATCGAGGTTGACGGCGATCGCGTTGTCACGCATTTGTTTGATTGCCAGGATCCCGCCTACGCGGGGTGGCGCTGGGCAATCACCGTCGCCCGGGCATCTCGCGCAAAGCTGGTCACGGTGAGTGAGGGCGTGCTATTGCCCGGCCCGGGCTCGCTCCTCGCGCCGGACTGGGTTCCATGGCGTGACCGGGTCCGGCCGGGCGACGTAGGAGTCGGTGACCTGCTGCCCGTCGGCCAGGACGACGAGCGGCTGGTGCCAGCCGCCGTGCTCGAAGGCGACGACGGGGTCCTGGACTGGGACGACAGTGCGGACTGGCAAGGCGGACAGGATCTGCTGGCCGCCATGAACCTGGCGGATACCGCCGACGAGGCGGCACCTGCCGTGGATGCCGGCCCCGGTCCGGTCCGCGCGCGCGTGCTGTCGGCGATCGGGCGGGACGGGACGGCCGTGCGGTGGTACGCGAGCGAGCATGGGCCAAGGACTCCGCTCGCACATGCGGCGCCGGCGCCGTGCGCGACGTGCGGGTTCCTCGTCCGCCTCGGCAGTCCGCTCGGCCGGGTGTTCGGCGTCTGCGCGAACGAGTACGCGCCCGACGACGGGAAGGTCGTGTCCCTGGACCACGGATGCGGCGCGCACTCGGAAGCGATTACCCCCGCGGGCACGTCCAGCGCCATCACGCCGGTCGTCGACGAACTGGGCTATGACCTCGTTGACGCGCCAGGCGTCTCCATGGCCGAGACGGTCTTCGAGTCGCTGGATCACGGCTAGCCGCGCAGGTCAGCCGGCCAGGCTCAGATCGGCTGGTCCTGATCGGCGGTCTGGCTAGTTAGCCTGGCCGCTGGCCTGGCCGTGACCGGTCTGCCGCGAGGCACGTCGCTGCGCGGCACGCGCACGCGACCGCTTGAGCACGGGCACGTAGCAGAGCCCGAAGACCCCGACGCCGAGCCCGGTCGCGCACGTCCAGATCCACCAGCGATCAGCGGCGGGGATGCTCCCTCGCGCGATGAGCAGGGTGACCAGGGCGACCGCCCAGCCTGCGGCGATGACTCCCGTCACCAGCTGGTCGTTGGCCTCAAGCGGCGGCGGCGCTGGCCGGTTCGGGCGGGTCACGAATTCCAGGCTAGTCCAGGGTCAGCGAACGCCCGCAAAGGCGCCTTCCGTGCTGTACTTAGAGCCCTCCGGTTCGGCATCGGCCCGGCGCCCCTTGTTCCCCCAGCTGGCTGTTTGACGGAATGCAGGACAGCCGTCTATGGTTAGCAAGAGTAATGACTCAGGCTAAAGAAAATGACGATTTCAGCGCAGAGCAGGTCGGACGCCGGCCTAGCCACGGCACTACGGATCTCGGTGAGCAGGCTGGCCCGCCGGCTGCGCGTCGAACGGATAGCGCAGGGGTCGATCGCGCAAGAGCTGTCCGACACCCAGCTGGCCGCGCTCGCGGCGCTGGAGCGGCACGCGACGATGAGCCCGGGCGAGCTGGCGGAGCACGAAAAGGTACAGCCGCCCTCCATGACCAGGGTTATCGCCGCGCTCGAGGAGCGCAGGCTCGTAACGCGAATGGCGCATCCCACGGACAGGCGCCAGGTCGTGCTGACGGTGACCGCCGAGGGCAGGGACCTGGTGCACCAGACGCGGCGCCTCAGGGAAGCCTGGCTGGCCAGGCGGTTGCAGGAACTGAGCCCGCAGGAGCGGGCCACGCTCCGGGCGGCGGCCCCGATTCTGGAGAAGCTCAGCCAGTCCTGAGCGTCCGGGCTGGACAGGCCGCCTCGGTCACAGCAGCCACGGCCGAAACTGCGACCACAGCGGGCACGACAGCAGCCGCGCTCACTCCGGCCGCCCCGGTGTCTGCCAGCACCGCTGATGGTGCAGGCCCCGACCCGCAGGCATCCGGCCACCGGATGTTCAAGTCACTCCGTACACGTAACTACCGGCTGTTCGCGACCGGGCAGGTCGTCTCCAACACCGGCAGCTGGATGCAGCGCGTCGCGCAGGACTGGCTTGTGCTGGAGCTCACTCACAACAGCGGCACGGCGCTCGGCATTACCACCGGCCTGCAGTTCCTCCCGATGCTCTTCAGCATGTATGGCGGGATGGTCGCCGACAGGTATCCCAAGCGCCGCATCCTGATCGCGACCCAGGCGGCGATGGGCGGCCTGGCCCTGATCCTGGGCGTGCTGGCGATCACCGGTGCGGTGCGGATCTGGCAGGTTTACGCCCTGGCGTTCGCGCTCGGCCTGGTCACCGTCGTGGACAATCCGACCCGGCAGAGTTTCGCCGTCGAGATGGTCGGGCGGGCCGGGATGCCGAACGCGATCGCGCTCAACAGTGCCGTGTTCAACCTCGCCAGGATCGTCGGGCCCGCCATCGCCGGCCTCGTGATCAGTGCCGTCGGGACGCCCGTTGCCTTCCTGGTCAACGCCGCGTCATTCGGCGCGGTGCTGATCAGCCTGAAGCTGATGCGGCCGTCAGAGCTGCACCCGGTAGTGCCGTTGCCGAGGGCCAAGGGCCAGCTTCGCGAGGCGATGACGTACGTCAGAGCACGCCCCAATCTGTGGCTGTCCATGGTGCTGATCTTCTTCGTGGCCACGTTCGGGATGAATTTCCAGGTGACCAATGCGCTGATGTCCCGCCAGGTGTTCCACACCGGCGCGGGGGCGTTCGGCCTCGCCTCAGCCGTGTTCGCGGTCGGGGCGCTGGGCGGCGCGCTGCTCGCCGCCCGCCGCGGCCAGCCGACCATGCGGCTGCTGCTGATCATGTCGTTCGCGTTCAGCCTGTCCGAGGTGCTCGGCGGGATGATGCCGGACTTCTGGTTGTTCCTCCTCCTGCTGGTGCCGACCGGCCTGACGCTGCTCAGCTTCACCACTGCGGCGAACTCCGCGACGCAGCTCGGCACCACGGCTGCCATGCGAGGCCGCGTGATGGGGCTGTACATGCTCGTCTTCCTCGGTGGCGCGCCGCTCGGGGCACCGCTGGCCGGCTGGGTCGCTGAGCTGTACGGACCAAGGACTTCCATGATCGCGGGAGGCATGATCTCGGCGGTGGCCACGGTCATCATCGCGGCCGTGTTCATCCGGCTCCGCGGGATACGCGCGCGGTCCTACCTTCGGCCCGCCCAGCTTGCCCGGATGATCGCCTGACCCGTCCGCCGGGCACATCGCTGGCGTGCGAGGCGACGGCGTGCGAGACACTTGAGGCGTGACGACTAAGCGCAACGAGCCACCGCTTGAGGCACCCGAGAGGGAGATGCTGACAGCCTGGCTGGACTATCACAGGGAAACGCTGGCCTGGAAGTGCGAAGGGCTGACGGATGACCAGCTCAGGGAGCGCGCCGTCGCGCCGTCCAGCATGTCGTTGCTCGGCCTGGTCCGGCATATGGCCGAGGTGGAGCGGAACTGGTTCCTGCGCGTCCTGGGTGGCGAGGACGCGCCGTACCGGTATTGGACCGACGCAAATCCCGACGGGGAGTTCGATGACGTGGAGACGGCCGATGTGGCCGGGGCATTCGCTAGCTGGCGTGACGACTGCGAGCGGGCAAGCGAGCTGGTCGCCGCCGCCCCCTCCCTGGATGTCACCGGCCAGCGGCGCGGCGAGCGATTCTCGTTGCGCTGGATCCTGGTGCACATGATCGAGGAGTACGCCAGGCACAACGGGCATGCAGACCTGCTGCGGGAGCGGATTGACGGCTCTGTCGGGGAATGACCGTGCGGCGCCTTCCCGGTCCTCCGCCGTAGGCGGGCGGCGGAAGGCGCGGCCTGCTACCAATGGCCTCATGAGGTTATTCGTGGCCATCGCGCCCCCCGCGGCGGCGCTGGACGAGATTGAGGCTGCGACAGTGCCGCTGCGAACTGACTGGCCGCAGCTGCGCTGGACGCATCGCAGCGCGTGGCACGTCACGCTCGCGTTCCTCGGCCAGGTAGATGAGCAGGTGGCCGCACGGCTTTCGTCACAGCTTGAGGGCGCCGCGCACTGCAGCCACGCCCTCGCCTTGTCCGTGACCGGAGCAGGTGCCTTCCCGGACCCGGCCAGGGCGCACGTACTCTGGACCGGGCTCGGCGGCGACCTGCCTGGCCTGAGGGCCCTGGCCGCCTCGGTGGCGGCCGGCTCGCGCCGGGCCGGAGCGCCGCCGCCGGACGAGCGCAGAGGCTTCACGGCGCACCTGACGCTCGCGCGCTGCCGGGCGCCCGCCGACGTGCGCTCCCTGGTTGACGCGCTGGCGGGATACTCGGGCACACCGTGGACAGCCACGGAGATCCACCTGATCCGCAGCCTTCTGGGCACCCGGCCGAGGTATGAGGTCATGGGCACCTGGCCACTTCGCGGCTTGGCCTGAGTCGGCTTGGCCTGAGTCGGCTTGGCCTGAGTCGGCTTGCCCTGAGTCGGCCGGCCGTGAGCCGGCTGGCAGGCAGTTCGCTTGCGGCGCTCGCTCTAGAGGCGCTCGATGACGTAGTCGATGCATGCGGTCAGGGCCTGCACATCGGCCGGGTCCACAGCGGGGAACATGCCGATCCGCAGCTGGTTGCGGCCGAGCTTGCGGTACGGCTCGGTGTCGACGATCCCGTTGGCCCGCAATACCGACGCGAGCGCGGCCGCATCGACCTCCTCGGCGAAATCGATGGTGCCGACCACCTGGGAGCGCTGCTCCGGGCTGGCCACGAACGGCGTCGCGTAGGGCGCCTTCTCGGCCCACTCGTACAGCCGGGTCGAGGAGTCCGCGGTCCGCGCGATGGCCCAGTCAAGCCCGCCCTGGCCCAGCATCCAGTACACCTGGTCGGCCAGCATGACCAGAGTGGCGAGTGACGGCGTGTTGTAGGTCTGCTGCAAGCGGGAGTTGCTGATCGCGACAGGCAGCGAGAAGAACTCCGGTATGTACCTGCCGCCGGACGCGAGGTGCTCGGCCCGGGTTAGCGCGGCGGGCGACATCAGCGCGATCCACAGGCCGCCGTCAGAGCCGAAGCACTTCTGCGGCCCGAAGTAGTACACGTCGAACTCGCTCGGCTGGACCGGCAGCCCGCCCGCGCCGCTGGTCGCGTCCACGAGCAGCAGCGCGCCGGGATCCCCGCCGGCCACCCGGCGGACCGGCATGGCCACGCCGGTGGACGTCTCGTTGTGGGTAAGCGCATAGGCATCCACGCCTGCCTCGGCGCGGGCATGCGGATGCGCGCCCGGTGCGGACTCGATCACCACCGGTGAATCCAGCCACGGCGCGGCGGCAGTCGCCTTGGCGAATTTCGAGGAGAACTCGCCGAACGACAGGTGCAGCGACCGGCGATCGACCAGGCCGAACGCCGCGATTTCCCAGAAGGCGGTCGTGCCGCCGTTGCCGAGTACGACCTCGTAGCCGTCCGGAAGGGAGAACAGGCTGGCGAGGCCCTCCCGGATCCGCTGCACCAGCGAGCGGACCGGTGCCTGGCGATGCGACGTGCCCAGCAGCGCCGCGCCGGGCCCGGCCAGCGCGGTCAGCTGCTCGGGCCGGATCTTGGACGGGCCGCAGCCGAACCTGCCGTCGGCGGGCCGCAGGCTGGCGGGGATGGTGATGCCAGCACCGGCCGGCCCCCGGCTGGCGGTGGCGGCAGCGCCCGTCCGCTGGTCAGACATTTCTGTCCAGCACCTCGGCGGCGCCAGGCACGTCCCGGACCGGGCGGGCGCTCGGGCCGACATAGCGCGCGCTCGGCCTGACTAGCCGCCCGGTGCGCTTCTGCTCCAGGATGTGCGCTGCCCAGCCGGCGGTGCGCGCGCAGGCGAACATGGAGGTGAACATGTGCGAGGGCACCTCGGCGAAGTCCAGCATGATCGCAGCCCAGAACTCCACGTTGGTGGCAAGCACCCGGTCCGGCCTGCGGGCATGCAGCTCGGCCAGCGCCGCCGTCTCCAGCGCCGCGGCTACCTCGTACCTGGGCGCGCCGAGCTCCTTGGCCGTCCTGCGCAGCACCCGCGCGCGCGGGTCCTCCGCCCGGTACACCCGGTGGCCGAAGCCCATCAGCCGCTCGCCGCTGTCCAGCGCCCGCTTGACATAGGCCGCAGCGTCGCCGGTCTTCTCGACTTCCTCGATCATGTGCAGCACCCGCGCCGGGGCGCCGCCGTGCAGCGGGCCGGACATCGCGCCGACCGCGCCGGACAGCGCCGCGGCCACGTCGGCGCCGGTGGAGGCGATCACCCGGGCGGTGAAGGTGGACGCGTTCATGCCGTGCTCGGCCGCCGACGACCAGTACGCGTCGATGGCCTTCACGTGCCGCGGGTCGGGCTCGTCGCGCCAGCGGATCATGAACCGCTCGGTGATCGTGCTGGCCGCGTCCACCTGCCGTTGCGGCACCATCGGCAGCCCCGGCCCGCGGGCGGACTGCGCGACGAAGGACAGTGCCATCACCGAGGCGCGCGCCAGGTCCTCGCGGGCCTGCTCGTCACTGATGTCCAGCAGCTGGTGCATCCCCCAGGCCGGCGCCAGCATCGCCAGCGCGCTTTGCACGTCCACCCGGATGTCGCCGGAGTGCACCGGGATGGGGTACGGCTCGGCCGGCGGGAGGCCCGGCGCGAAGGCGTTGTCCACCAGCAGCCCCCACACATGCCCGTAGGACACGTGCCCGACAAGTTCCTCGATGTCGACCCCGCGGTAGCGGAGCGAGCCGCCCTCCTTGTCGGGTTCGGCGATTTCCGTCTCGAACGCGACGACTCCTTCAAGTCCGGGCGTGAAATCGGACATCAGCCGTACCTCCATCTCCTCATGTCAGCGGCTGGACAGGGCTCGGCCTGCCGCCAGGTCGCCGGTCGGGACTGGCGGCCGGGACGGCCATGACATGCCAGCCGACCCATTCAACCGCGCGCGGGGACAATAGGCTAACTGCGCCGTGCACAGTCCGGCCGCGGCCCTGCTGACCAGTGCGGACGCGCGGGCTGCAGCAGAACCCGGCAGGTAAGGATCATTACCCTTGAATGCCATCCGGCAGGACGATGACCCGGCCGGCCAGGCGCCCGGCCACCAGGAAGCTGCCCTGGAAGAGGCCACGCTGGCCGGTCACCCGGTCACCCAGTTCGCCCGCTGGCTGGCCGATGCGGCGGCCGCGGGCCTGCCGGAGCCGACCGCCATGGTGCTGGCAACGGTCTCCGGCGATGGCTGCCCGCGGGCCAGGACGGTGCTGCTGAAGAGCTACGACGCCGGCGGCTTCACCTTTTACACCAACCGCACCTCCAGGAAGGCCACGGACCTGGCCGCCGTCCCCCGGGCCTGCCTGCTGTTCCCCTGGCACGCGATGCAACGGCAGGTGATCATCGAGGGGACGGTCACCGCGCTTTCCACCGGGCAGAGCGAGCCCTACTTCCGCACCCGCCCGCGAGGATCCCAGCTCGGCGCCTGGACCAGCAGGCAGTCGTCGGTGATTGCCTCCCGGGATGAGCTCGATGAGCGTTACGCGAGACTGGAACGCCGGTGGCCGGACGGGGTGCCGGTGCCCATGCCGGAATTCTGGGGCGGGTACCGGGTTGTACCCGTTACCTGTGAGTTCTGGCAGGGCAGGCAGAACCGGCTCCACGACAGATTCCGCTACCGGCGCGCCGGTGATGAGTGGGTAATCGAGCGGCAGGCTCCCTGAGGATTGCGCCCGAAGGCCCGTTCCTGCGGCTGGACGGCTGCTTTCCCGGCGGTGCGAAATCCGCGGCGGGCCCGCCGCTTTTGGCCGGATTCTTCCTGGCCCGCGGCCGGGGCGCGCAGGCATAGCATCGGTGGGGAGGGGAGGATCATTGACAGCGCACGGGCTCATCGACACGACGGAGATGTACCTTCGGACGATTTTCGAGCTTGAAGAGGAAGGCATCGTCCCGTTGCGCGCGCGCATTGCCGAGCGGCTGTCGCAGAGCGGCCCGACGGTTAGCCAGACGGTCGCGCGGATGGAGCGTGACGGGCTGGTCCGGGTCGAAGGGGACCGGCAGCTGGCGCTCACCGGCACCGGCCGCGCGCTGGCGGTCCGCGTCATGCGCAAGCACCGGCTGGCTGAGTGCCTGCTGGTCGGGGTCATCGGGCTGCCCTGGGAAGAGGTTCACATCGAGGCATGCCGGTGGGAGCACGTGATTTCCGACCACGTGGAACGGCGGCTGGCCGAGCTGCTGGAGTACCCTGTCCGCTGCCCGCACGGAAATGCCATTCCCGGGCTGGACGAGCTCGGGGTACCGCCCGATGCCACCAAACGGGCAATAGCGGCCGGCCTTGAGGATGCCGTGGCCATGACCAAGATCGCATCTGCAGGTGCCCAGCCAGTGGTGATTCGCCGGATAAGCGAGCAAGTCCAGAGTGATCAGGATTTGATGCTTAGACTAAAGAGCATCGGGATACAACCGGGGCGCGAGGTAATGCTCTCGGCCAGTGATGATGGTGTGCGGGTGACAAGTGAGGACAGGGCTGGTGGTGCCAACGCGGAATTGCCCCGCCATGTTGCCGTGCACGTCTTCGTTACGAGGTCTTAACCGTTGCGACGGCAAGCACGACAGCTGTGGCGCCCGTGGTATGGCGGCAGCCAGGTGAGGCGGCCGGGTGATCCCGCGGTTGCCAGTGTCGCCCCGCGCCTGGAACCCGCCGATGTCCTCGACCAGGCGGAGGCCAGCGTTGTCGTCACTGACCTGCTGGGCAATCTGCAGTACGCGAATTCCTTCGCGGTAACGCTGTTCGGTTTTCCCGATGATGCCGGGCACCTCGTCGGCCGCTCGCTTCTCTCCCTCGGATTCGAGGAAGGTGATCTGCGAAAGGCCAACGAGCTGGCGGGCCAGGTGCTGCGCGGCCGGGCGTGGGAGGGCACCTTCGCGATCCTGCGGTCCGACGGCTCGCGCGTGTTCGTGCGAGCGCAGGCGGTACCGCTGCGTCCCAGGGGCGGCGAAGTCACCGGCATAGTGATCGTGGCCCGCGAGGCGACCAGGCGCGGCAGCCTGCGTGAGCGGGAGCAGATCGGGCTGCTGGAGCAGATCGGCGAACGGCTGGCCGGGTCGCTGGAGTTCGGCATCACCTTGCGGCACGTCGCGGAGACGCTGGTGCCCCAGTTCGCCGATCACTGCCTGATCGACCTGCTCCAGGGCGACAAGCTGGTACGGCGCGCACAGCACCATGCCAAGGGATGGATGCCGGAGCCGGGAACCTGGGCCATGGTGGGTGAGCAGATCACCTACCCCGAGGGTCATTTCTGCCAGCAGGCGATGGCGAGCATGGACACGGTGGTCGTGGCGGACCTGGCGACCGAGCAGTTTCCCGCGCCAAGGCCGGAAAGCCTGCATTTGTGCGACGACATCGGCCTCAGGTCGGTCATCGCAGCGCCGCTGATCGCCCGCGGCGAGCTGCTCGGCGTGATGAGCCTCGCCCTGTCCAGGCTGACGGAGCGGGAAGAGTCGCATTACGGGGCCGACGACCGCGACTTCCTCAGCGCGATCGCCAGCAGGACCGCGATCGCCATCGACAACGCCATGCTGTTCGAGGAGGAGCGGCGCACCGCGCTGGCGTTCCAGACCAGCCTGCTGCCGCGAAACCCGCCCGTCGTGGACGGCCTGGAGGTCGCGTACAAGTACGTGCCGGCGAAGCCGCTGGAGACCCACGGCCAGGGCATCCAGACCCAGGTAGGCGGTGACTGGTACGACATCATTCCGCTGTCGGCCGGGCGGGTGGGAATCGTCATCGGCGACGTGGAGGGACGGGGCGCCCGCGCCGCGGCGATCATGGGCCAGCTGCGGGCGGCACTGCGCGCATTCGCCCAGGACGACAAGCCGCCGGCCGAGATACTCCGCAGGCTGGATGACTGGTGCCGGACCCTGGGCCCGTCACAAGCCGAGGAGCATGGCTTCGCGGCCACCGATTCGCCCACCGTCAGCTGCACCTACCTCGTGTACGACGCGTGGTCGCGCAGCCTGTCGTTCGCCAACGCCGGCCATGACGAGCCGCTGCTTGTCACCGGCACCGATGTCGGCCAGATGGAGATTGAGCACAAGGGCGTCCTGCTCGGCGTGCGCGGGCAGGGCATCGCCGGTGTCCCGTACCGGGAGGAAACCCGGCAGCTGGCGCCTGGCTCGACTCTCGTCTTCTACACCGACGGCCTGACCGACCGCCGTCAGCGTGCCGACGGGGCCGGGCATTACACCGAGGCGGAGTCGCTGCAGATGCTGCGCGATGCCGTCGGCCTGGTGGCGAAGGACAGCGTCGAGGACATCGCGCAGGCGGCTGAGCAGGCCGTTCCCGGGGATATCGACGACGACATGGCGATCGTCGTGGTCCGCACTTCTGCTGCGGATCTCGCCTCCTGGGAAGGCAGCTTCCCGGCCGAGCCGATCCGGGTCTCGCAGGCGCGGCGGCTGGCGCATGACACGTTCACCGACTGGGGCATGGAACGCGATCAGGTCGACCTGGCCTGCCTGCTCGTATCCGAGGTGGTCACGAACGTGGTCCTGCACGCCGCGATCTCGCCAAGCCCGAGTAACGAGTTCGCGCTGGAGGCTGATGCCGCCCCCGAAGCTGATAGCGCCCCCGGGGCTGATAGCGCCCCCTGGGGTTCGCCCGCGGCCGGGCCGGCCGGTGCGCCCAGCCCGCTCGACGATTGGCCCGAGCTGCCGCTCAGCGCTGGTGGCCCTGGTCCTGGTCCTGGCTTTGGCGGCAAGGAGTTCACGCTCCGGCTCCGGCGAGGGATGGCCTCGATCTGGGTCGAGGTCTTCGATGCCGACCTGCGGCTGCCGCGGATCCGCAGCGCACTGGAGACGGACGAGGGCGGACGCGGGCTTTACCTGGTGGACCAGCTTGCGACCCGGTGGGGTTCACGGCCAACCAATGACGGCAAGGCGGTTTGGTTCGAGATCCCGATAACTGGTTCGAGATCCCGATAATTCGAGTCCCGGTGAGAAACGGCGCGGCCGGGCATGACGGCGTCTGCGGGGCATGACGGGCCGTTGCGCTGTTCAGTGTTGCGAGGAGGCCCACAAGCCGAGCACGACGATCGCGAACACCGCGATGATGACGGCCCATGTCCCGCCCGTGACCCCGAGCCCGAGGCGGCGGCGCATCCGGGTCAGGAAGACCGCGGCAAGGACGGCCAGGAACGCCAGCAGGATCAGTCCTGTCGTCATCGAAGCCTCCCGGAAGGTTGCTCCCTTCGAGCATAAAGCCGGATGAGGCGATATGCGGCCGCCGGCCAGCCCTGGCGGCCGGGTACCGCGGGCATCGGGGCGGCCGGGCACCGCGGGCATCGGCGGTCGGCTGGCCGTGCTCCGCGATCACGTCTTGGGGCATGGGGGGTTATCAGGCACTATCTTGGCGGTCGGCCACCGAGGTAACCTCAAAAGCGACGGGCTATACCCGCGGGCCGGAGGCCTGGGGCAAGGCCCGACCAGCGGCCGATGGAGGGCATAGTGGCGGAGGCATTTATCGTCGGGGCGGTGCGCACCCCCGTCGGCAGGCGGAACGGCGGTCTGGCGGCCGTGCACCCCGTCGACTTGGCGGCGCACGTGCTGACTGAGCTTGTCGCGCGGACCGGCGCGGATCCGGCCGCCGTCGATGACGTCATCATGGGCTGCGTTTCCCAGCTGGGCCCGCAGTCGCTCGACATCGCGCGCAATGCATGGCTGTCGGCTGGCCTGCCGGAGAACGTGCCCGGCGTGACCATCGACCGGCAGTGCGGTTCATCCCAGCAGGCAATCCACTTCGCCGCGCAGGGCGTCCTGTCCGGCACGCAGGATCTCGTGGTCGCCGCCGGCGTGGAGAGCATGAGCATGGTGCCGATGGGCTCGACGGTCACGCTGCCGCTGGCCAACGGCATGGCGCCGCCGTTCGGGAATGGCTGGAAGGACCGGTACGGCGATCAGGAGATCTCCCAGTTCCGTGGCGCCCAGCTGATCTGCGAGAAGTGGGGGATCAAGCGGCTGGCGCTGGAGGAGTTCGCACTGGAGAGCCACCAGCGGGCGATCCGCGCGATCGACGAGGGCAGATTCGCCCGGGAGATCACTCCGGTCGGCGGCGTGACTACCGACGAGGGGCCGCGCCGGGACACGTCGCTGGAGAAGATGGCCGGCCTGGCGCCCCTGCGCGAGGGCTGGGAACTCACCGCGGCGACGGCCTCCCAGATCTCGGACGGAGCAGCCGCGCTGATGATCGCCTCGCAGGACGCGGTCAGCCGCTACGGGCTGACGCCTCGAGCGCGCATCCACACGCTGACCGTGACCGGGTCCGACCCGGTGTTCATGCTGACCGGGCCGATCCCGGCGACCGAGCAGGCGCTTGCCAGGGGCGGCCTGGACATCGGCGATATCGACGTGTTCGAGGTCAACGAGGCGTTCGCGCCCGTGCTCATCGCCTGGGCGGAAGACACCCGCGCGTCGCTGGAGAAGACCAACCCGAATGGCGGCGCGATCGCGCTCGGCCACCCGCTCGGCGCAACCGGCGCGATCCTGATGACCAAGCTGCTGCACGAGCTTGAGCGCACCGGCGGCAGGTACGGCCTGCAGACCATGTGCGAAGGCGGCGGCCAGGCCAACGCCACCATCATCGAGCGCCTCTAACCAGCAACCCGGGGCGGCTGCCCGGAAACCCGGGGCCGGCGGCTGCCCGGCAACGCGGTTGGCTGCCCGGCGACCCAGCTGGCTGGTAGCTCAGCCGGCTCCTCCCGCCAGGTGGCACCCCTGCTCGTGGCTGTCGCGCCTGAGGCTGCACCATGCGTTGCTTCAGCCCCATCAGTACCAAGATCACATCAGCGGTTACGATCTGTCCGGCAAAAACCGGCTGAATCGTAACCGCTCATGAGTTCGAGGGGCGCGGGCGCGGTGGAGTGACTGCAACGGGCGGGTGCGGTCCGCCCAGGACAGCTCTTGGGAGAGCCACGAGCTGCATGACAGGGAATATGTAACTATAGTTATAGGTTAGATTATAGTAACGACATAGATTACCTAGAGGTCCAGGCCACGAGTCCGGATCCTGGTACCCACACGGAGGTGAACTGCAGTGCTGCTGACATCATTTGATCCTTTTGCTGAGTTCGACCGGCGCGCCCAGCGGGCGCTCGGCGCGACCGGCTCTGGCCGCCCGCATGCGGCCATCCGGATGGACGCCATCCGCCGGGCAGATGACGTCGAACTCCGCTTCGACCTGCCGGGCATTGACCCCGCCACCATCGAGGTCACCGTCGACCGCGGCATGCTGAGCGTCAGCGCAAAGCGGTCCGAGGAGTACGCCGAGGGTGAGAAGCCGTTCATCCGCGAGCGGGTGATGGGCTCGTTCGCCCGCCGGGTGCGCCTGTCCGACACCGTCGACGCCGACAACATCGAGGCCGGCTTCGACGCGGGCGTGCTGACCGTACGCATCCCCGTCCAGGAGCAGGCCAAGGCCCGCAAGGTCGAGGTCCGCACCGACGCCAAGGCGGAAATCGCCGCCTGACGCAGCGGTACGCTATCCGGGCCCGGCGGCCGCATGTCGAGCCGTCCGGGCCCGGAGCCATTTCATGGGGTGAGCCGTGCCGTCCTTGCCGCTCGATGACGAGAACCTGCCGCTGTTCACCGTCGGCCAGGTTTCCGAGATGCTGGAGATCCAGCAGGCGTTCCTCCGGCGCCTTGACGAGTTCCGGGTGGTGCGGCCGTCCCGGTCGGCGGGCGGCCAGCGCCGCTACACGCGCAATGAGATCACGATCGTGCAGTACGTCGTGGAACTGGCCGGCGAGGGCCTGACGCTGGCTGCTATCCGCCGGGTGCTCGAACTCGAGGCACGCGTCAAAGACCTGGAAGATGAACGGGCCCAGCTCCGTGCTGCCCTGGCCGAGCGTGATCAGCAGCTCGGGCTGCGGCGCAGCCGCTGGTGACCGGCACCGGGCGAGACCAGCGCGTGCGGAGTACGGTCAGCGGCCAGGGCTGCGTAATATCCCGTCGTTGATGTCTGTCCGGCCGCCGGCCGCCGGTCACCCGATGTGCCGGTGCACGTTGTCGTGCTTCGACGGCCCGGGCTCTGCCGCCGCGACCCACGCGCCCGGCGTGGACGGATCGATGATGCCATTCTCCAGCCAGGTGTAGCGCCCGGCCAGGACCCGCCGCGACAGCGTGGCGTCGGCGGCGTCGGTATTGGACCAGAGCTGGCTGAAGAGCTCGTCGCAGCGCAGCCGGGCCTGCGTGCAGTACGTGCCGGCCAGTTCGAAGCCGGTGCTGCCGCGCTCGGTGCCGACGGTGTCGGTCGCGTCCAGCTGGGCGCGGGTGCAGGCGGCGCTCATCGCGTACAGCTCGGCCCCGATGTCGACGATCCGGCCGAGGAATCCCTGCTTGCGCTCCAGCTTGCCCTGCCAGCGCGCCATGCCGTAAAACGTGGCGCGGGCCAGCTTCCTGCTCGCCCGCTCCACATATCGCAGGTGCCCCGCCAGCGGCCCGAACTCGTTGTACGCCCCGGGCTGCTGCCCCTTGCCGGTGACCAGGGTGGGCAGCCATTTCGCGTAGAAGCCGCCGGCCTTGGCCGCCGCGCGGGCCTTGCGGGCGGCCGGCACCCCGGGCTCGATCAGCTCCCCGGCAGCGGCGAGGTGCGCGTCGACGGCCTCGCGGGCAATGAACAGCCGCATGATCTCCGAGGAGCCCTCGAAGATCCGGTTGATCCGCATGTCCCGCAGCAACTGCTCGGCCGGGACGCCCCGCTCGCCGCGGGCCGCCATGGATGCCGCTGTCTCGTAGCCGCGCCCGCCGCGGATCTGGACCAGCTCGTCGGCCATTTTCCAGCCCATCTCGGAGCAGTACAGCTTGGCGAGCGCCGCCTCGATCCGGATGTCCTGCCGCTTGCCGTCGGCCAGCTGGCTGGATAGCTCGACGACCGCCTCGACCGCGTAGGAAGTCGCGGCGATGAACGAGATCTTCTTGGCCACCGCCTCGTGCTCGCCGACCGGCCGGCCCCACTGCACGCGCTCGCGCGACCATTCCCTCGCGATCTTGAGAGCCAGCTTGCCGGTCGCCGCACAGCTGGCTGGCAGGGAGAGCCGGCCCGTGTTCAGGGTGGTGAGGGCGATTTTCAGGCCCTTGCCCTCGTCCCCGATCCGGCAGTCGGCGGGTACCCGGACCTGGTAGAACCTGGTGACCCCGTTCTCCAGGCCGCGCAGGCCCATGAACGAGTTGCGCTGCTCGACGGTGACTCCGTCGGCGTTTCCCTCGACCACGAACGCGGTGATGCCGCCGCGGTGACCCTCGCTCTTCGGCACCCGTGCCATCACCACCAGCAGGTCAGCGACGACTCCGTTAGTGGTCCACAGCTTGACGCCGTTCAGCAGGTACTCGGATCCGTCTTCGGACGGCTCGGCCGTGGTGGCGAGGCGGGCCGGATCGGAGCCGACATCGGGCTCGGTGAGCAGGAACGCGCTGATCTCGCCGCGGGCGCACCTGGGCAGGTAGCGCTGCTTCTGCTCGTCCGTGCCGAACTGGGCCAGCGGCTGCGGCACGCCGATCGACTGGTGCGCCGACAGCAGCGCGCCGATCGCGGCGGATGCCGACCCGGCGATCATCAGCGCCCGGTTGTAGTACAGGTAGCTCAGGCCGAGCCCGCCGTACTCGGGGGAGATCTTGATGCCGAACGCGCCGAGGCCGGCCAGGCCCTTGATCACCTCGTCCGGGATCTTCGCGTCCCGCTCGATGACCGCGCCGCTGACGGAGGTCTCGCAGAATTCGCGCAGCCTCGCGCAGAACTCCTCGCCGCGGCGGGCCATGTCCTTGTCCGGGGGCGGCTGCGGGTGGATCAGGCCGAGCTGGAAGTCGCCAAGGAACAGCTGCTTGCCGAAGCTCGGCTGCAGCCAGGCTGATTCCCTGGCCGCTTCGGCCACCTGCCGTGCCTGCCGCTCGTCAACGTGATGCTCGGTGCGCTCGCTCATGCCGCCGTCCTCGTCCTGGGCTGTTCAAGGAACTAGTGCCCACTCATACTCACCGGTAACGCAGCAGGCCGTGGCGCATCAATTCGCGCAGTTCAGGCGCCTGTCCGGGAGAGGTGTCAGACGTCCGTCCGGTAGAAGTTCAGGTACGACCTCGACGGGGTGGGCCCGCGCTGATCCTGGTATCGCGAGCCGTAGACCGCCGAGCCGTACGGGTGCTCGGCGGGCGAGCTGGTCCGGAAGAGACAGAGCTGGCCGATCTTCATCCCGGGCCACAGCTTGATCGGCAGCGTGGCGACGTTGGAGAGCTCAAGTGTCACGTGCCCGGAGAACCCTGGGTCGATCCACCCGGCTGTCGAGTGCGTCAGCAGGCCCAGCCTGCCGAGACTCGACTTGCCTTCCAGGCGCCCGGCGATGTCGTCAGGCAGCGTCACCACCTCGTAGGTGGAGGCAAGCGCGAACTCGCCCGGGTGCAGCACGAAGGGCTCGTCACCCGGGGTCTCGACCAGCCTGGTCAGGTCAGGCTGCTCCACCGCCGGGTCGATATGCGGGTAGCGGTGGTTCTCGAAAACCCGGAAGAAGCGGTCCAGGCGCACGTCGATACTCGACGGCTGGATCAGCTCGGGCGCATACGGGTCGATCTTGACCCGGCCCGACTCGACCTGGGCCCTGATGTCGCGGTCGGAGAGCAGCACGCTGGCAACCTACCGGTTCCGGTAACATGTCGTGTCGGACCAAGGCTGACACGCGGCTCGGGCGGTAGGACGGGATGCGGCCGGCTAACCCGCGGGTGTAGTTCAATGGTAGAACGTCAGCTTCCCAAGCTGATAGTGCGAGTTCGATTCTCGTCACCCGCTCCACCACATACACCCAGCTCACGCGCCTGACCGTCGGCGGCTGTCCCCCGGACCGCGAGCCCGTCGGACCAGTGGCTTGCAATGTCTCAATGGGTCATCATTGCAAACCGGATTGTTCACACGGGCGGAAACGGTCAGCCAGTTGGCCGATGGGCTTGGCGCACGCCCGGCTCAGCCGCGGTCGTGGAGGGTCACCTGATAGCCGTCGGGGTCCGCGAACGTGAAAGTGCGGCCGAACGGCCCGTCGACGGGCGCTGAGACGATCGTCGTGCCGGCGGCGGTGAGGGCGTCGTGGATGTCCTGCGCGTCGGCGGCGTGCAGCCATAGCGCCATCCCCTGGCCCGGCTGCGCGATCGCGTCCAGGTCGGTGCCCGCGACGCCGTCGCGGACGGCGAACGCGATCGGCTTGGTGTCGAACACGACGGCGTGCGGCGGTCCTGCGCCGGAGCGCTTCAGCCCCAGGTACTGCTGGTAGAAAGCGGCGGAACGCTCCAGGTCGCGCACCTGCAGTGAAATGAAGTCGGGTCCGGTGACGGCCACGATTCTTACCTCCTCATGGTATGTCAGTCTTCTGACACACCACAATGTATGTCAGACTACTGACATGAGTCAAGGCGAGCCCGGAGTCGAGCTGGACACATCGCTGGGGTACATGCTGAAGGCGGCCGCGAGCGCCCTGCACTCTGCCCTGGAGGTCGTGCTGAGGCCGCTGGGCATGACGATCACCCATTACGCCTGCCTGGAGCTGCTTTCCCAGCGACCGGGCCTGTCGAACTCCGGGCTTGCCCGCGGTGCCTTCGTCACCCGGCAGTCGATGAATGTGCTCCTGCAGGCCCTCGAACGCCAGGGACTCGTTGTCCGCCCGGCACAGGCACCCGTCGGCAGGGCACTGCCGGCCGAGCTGACCGCCCGCGGGCGCCGCCAGCTCAAGCTGGCCAGCGCCGCGGTTCGCCGCGTCGAGCAAGACATGCTGGCCAATCTGGATACCAGCGAACAAGATCAGATGCGCCGCCTGCTCACTGCGTGCATCGCCTCACTGACCGAACCGCCAGGACGAAGCAAGATCACCGTGCAACTAGCCAGGGTGCCTGGCGGTCAATGACGGTCCCCGGCGGGCACCCAAACTGGCGTCCATCAGCCGCAGCAGCTCAGCGGTCGCCGGGGTGGCATCGGCCAGCCAGCGCGGGGCGGCCTCCATCAGCGGCGCGACCTTCCGCAGCCGGGTGTTGTACTCGCTCTGGGCGCTGGCCAGACGCCACCCGCACCAGTCCTCCCAAAGCCCCGACATAAAGGCTGGACGCGCGCACCGCCGCTTCGGTTGCACGAGCTTGCGGCCGGCCAGCGAACCTCGGCGGGGCAGGCACGCCGTCGAAGGTAATCACGACTTGAGCGCTGTTATCGCAACCATGTCACTCCACCGTGCGTCCAACATGACATGAGGCAAGCGCTCGGCTCAATCGCTCTATCGCTGGCGAGCGTGGCAGTGCTCGTTGGATGCGGCAGCCCGCACCGAGCAGCTTCTGGAACTGTGACAGGTGCCCTGGTCAGGGTGGGCGGTCCACCGCCCGGCGCCGCAGTCCCGCTGACGGGACAGGTGTCAGCCATCAGCTCATCCGGCGCCCGGTACGCGGTGACCGTAGGTAAGAGCGGCCGATACAGGCTGTCCCTGCCGCCGGGCACCTACCGACTGACCGGCCGGAGCCCTATGGTGCACGTCAACGGCGCAGAGATGCAGTGCAACGGGGTGCGTGCCGTTCACGTAACCGCCCGAGCGGATTCATCAGGCCTCAATGTGGTCTGCTCGATTCGCTGAGGCGCTCAGGACCCAGGACGGCTCACCACGGCAACGACCCCTCACCTTCCTCGCGGCAGGCGAAGTGCTGGCGCCTCGCGGTGTAGGCCTCATCATCGCCACCGACACCGACCGCAGACTGCCGCACAGCAAGGTAGCTGTGCCGCCGCTGCCCTTGCCCTGGCCAGATGGATCCCATAGTGGCTGGCTTATCGGGAGTGCGCCGCCTCGCAGCCCCATCTTTTAGACGCTGTGGTTCCGGGTCCACGGCACGACGTACATCGCGGCCCGCCACGATCGGCTGGAAGGCCAGAGAGCCGCGGCTCAGAAAGCACTCGGCCAGATCGTCCGTTCTGCGCCGCGAGATATGCTCGCTGCGAGGTGATGCCATGCCGTCCCGGACAGCGGGAAGCCAGAGCAGCGCACGCCTCAAATTGGCTGCTGCCATGACAGCCTTGCTAGCTGGGGGCCTGACCGCTTGCAGCCATTCGCCCGGCCAGAACTTCGGCACAGTCTCCGGCATCGCCGAGCCATGCGCCGGGGTATTCAGGCTCGGCCAGGCGCAGGTCACTGTCTACGCGAGCCACAACGGCCGGACTGTGAAATCGGAGCGCGTCGTCATCAGGCAGCCACACGGCAGCCCCTACCGCCTGACGCTCCGCGCGGCCGTCTACGTAATCAGCGCCCCGGCGGCGTACCTGCCCGCGCAGACGGTCAGTGTGCGAGCGGGCGGAACGACCACCGTGAATTTCCGCCCGTCCTGTAAATGACAAAGGCGTGCCCGCTACGTGCCCGTAAGGACGGCCAATGACGGTCAACCGCGGTAACTTGCACGATCGCGGCCAGCTCCGCGCAGGTCACGGTGTCGGCAGGTCAGGAACGACCAGCAACAGCGACTTCCCAAGCTGATAGTGCGAGTTCGATTCTCGTCACCCGCTCCACCACGTAGGGCCAGGTCAGAGGCATCACTTCCATCCTGGGCCTCCCCTGCTTTCCGGGCCGCAAAGGCTGCCGGGCCATTAGCGGGCCATGAGCCCGCCGGCGCCAGGTCACCGGTAGTCCCGTCGTCCTCGTCGTCGCGCTCCGTCTGGACATGCCGATCGATAGCAGCCGTGATCGCCTTGTCCGCGCCGCGTGCCTCGTGCTGGTAGATCATGGCGGCGCGCTCGCTGTCATGGCACATCCGCGCCATGAGATTCGAGCGTCGACCCTGCGCTTGCCCAGGTCGGGGCGCCTTCGTGGGGGGTCGCCCACCCAGTCTAAGTGTCCCACGGGGATAGGCGAGCTGACCACGCCCGGGCACGGGCGTGGTCAGCGGCGGCTCGCTGGTCAGCCTTCTTATTCCCTGCTTGGGAGGAAGGGGGCAGGGATGACCGGGGGCTGGTGGTGCACCGGCGCGGCGATCCCGGCCTTGGGCCCCGCCTTCACGCAGCGGACGTCATAGCAGTTGATTTTCGTGTTGCTGGAGGCGTGGTTGGTGTACCCCGAGGTCGGGAACTGCGAGTACAGGCCGAATTCGTTGCTGTCAGCGGTGTTCTGCGCCACGGTGGCCGAATAGCCGCTCTGGTCGTCGGTGTAGATGTACACACCCGCCTGGCCGTTGCCATCGGTGGTGTTCTTCCGAAGCGTCACGCCGGACGGGTAGTCGGTCTCGATCCCGTACTCGCCATCGCTGAACGTGTTGGCTGCATAGGCCGAATCGGCCGACGACTCTGCGTACAGCCCCCACGAATCATCCGTGCCCTTGTTGTGGCTGAAGGTGTCGCCGGTGTCGTCGATATCAGCGAAGCCGTAAGTGCTGCCGGTTACCGTGTTGTATGACCAAGTATCGCTGGCCGAGCCAGCGTCATAAAGCCCGACGTCGGTACCTTGCGCCTTGCTGCCGGTGACCTGGCTGTCCTGGCTGTCCACGAGCTCGATGCCTTCATCGATGTCATCGACGGTAAGGCTGTGGAGGACGGCCCCGTCCAGGTACTGGCCGTAAACACCATAGGTGTCCGACTCTGAGGACGGGCCGGTGCCGGTGAAGGCCAGGTGCTGCAGCACGATCCCGGTCAGGTCGCTGCCGCTGGCGCCCTCGAGCTCGCTGTAAAGGTAGAAGCCGGTGATCGTGCCGTTCTCGACGGTCAGGCCGCTGTAGCCGTTATCGAGGATCCCCACGGTGTCCGCCGACGGGCCCGGGCCGAGGATCTTGTACCCGTTGAGGTTCACGGTCACGCCGCTGGCGCCGATCGTCAGCGCGTTGTCGGTTGTGTCGCTGGTGCAGTCCACGTTCGCGGTCAGCGTCACGCTGGTGGTGATCGTGGACCCGCAGGCCACCGTATCCGCGCTGGCCGGCCCGCCCGCCGCCAGCATGCCCGCCGCCAGCGCGCCACCGCCGCCGAGGACCGCCACCACCCGCACCAGGGATGACCTCATTGAAATGGGCACTTTGCCCTCCTCTCCCCGCCCTGGACCCTAGGACCGGCTGACCGCGACGTCAAGATCAGTTCCTGATCCCGGCGGCAGGGCGCTGCGGGCAGGTGCCCAGGCCCCCGACGATCGGCCCCCGGAACGGGTGATCCCCGCGCCCGCGATGGCCGGGCCGCACCAGCGCAGGCTCGGGCAGTACGCAGGCGCCGGACCCGGTCATGCCTCCCGGAAGAACCTCACGATGCGCAGCCCGGCGCGGCGTACAGGCCGGGCGGCCCTGTCATCCGGCCGTGAGCCAGATGCGGTCCAAACTTGCTCAGAAAACGAGGTAGCGGCCCGCTGACCTGGCCACTAGCAGGTTCCGCCAGATGCCGAGACTTGCTCCTGAGCAGTAGGCCGCAGGCACATTCAAGGCACATGAGCACAGGAGGCCGCCCGAAGCAACGAGAACTCCTGAGAGACGAAATCGCAGCTCAGCGGCGGTTTTGGGCTGAAGCTGCAGGTAGCCGTCACCACTGTTGGCAGTTTGTCAACAACCGCAGCGACCCTGCCAGCGCGGGACGCCAGCGGGACGTTCGTGGGATGGAGATAGACGTGCCCGCTGCGGGCCCGATCAGGCGGTCGAAGGCAGTGCTTCACGGTCACTCGCGGCTCCCCAAGGTGGGCGATGACCTGCGGCCTGCCTGGTCAGGACTGGCCGCTGCACTCATTCCCAAGCTGATAGTGCGGGTTCGATTCCCGTCACCGACTCCACCACGTAGGGCCAGGTCAGAGGCATCACTTCCATCCTGGGCCTCGCCTGCTTTCCGGGCCGCAAAGGCTGAGGTTGGCCAGTTCGGGGCCGTCGATGAGGACCAGGCGGGCGTTCACGCGGTCGGCGTAGTCGCGGGAAACCGCGGCTGAACCGCCGGGCGCTATATAGCGAGCTGGGTCGGCGTGCCTGGGCTCTTCGGCGTAGGTAGGGGCCGTCCTCTGCTATGGGCGCTACTCACTGATCTGGATCAAGACGTGACGAACGGAACGGCAGGGATGAGCAGCATTCGAGCAGCAACGCCGCTGGACAACCTCGGACGCCGTCACACCGGACGGGCGCATGGTCGCAGCTGGTGCCGCGTCAGGCACCGTTTGTCCGGGCAAGGACGCGGCGGAGTGGTCCGTGCGGCTGCTCATGAGCTCCATGGTGCTGAGGCTTGACTTAAAGCGCTTCAGGTTTTGCAGGATAAGTTCATGGCTACCGTCACCGCAGATCATCTAGCCGGGCTGTCCATCCAGGAGATGGCCCGCCGTACGGGGTTCAGCGAATCGACGCTGCGGTATTACGAGCGGATTGGGCTGATCGACCCGGTACCGCGTGTCACCTCCAGCAGCCACCGGCGGCACGCGGCGGAGACGGTCGACACGCTGGAGGCGCTGGCCTGCCTGCGGTCCACGGGCATGGGCATCGACGACATGCGCGCCTACCTTGACGGTGTCGCGGAGGGACTTACCGCGGCACCGCGCATGGTCGCGCTGTTTGCCGCTCATGCCCGGCGCCTTGAGCGGGAACTGGCCGCGCTGCGCGTCCGCCAGGCCTACACGGCGGCGAAGGTAGCGCTGTGGCGGGCACGTGTCGAGGGCGACCGGGCGGCTGAACAGGAAGCCGCCACCGAGGTGCTGCGGGTCATGGGAGAGCTCCGGGATCATGACAAGGAGACGCATCGTTGAGCAAGCTCGTAACGCCCTTCGGATTCGAGAGCACCACCAGCGACGTTCTCCGAGGGGTCGACCTCTCAGGCAAGACGGCGCTGGTCACAGGCGCGAACTCCGGCATCGGTCACGAGACGGCCCGCGCGCTGGCGAGCGTAGGCGCGGCAGTCGTCGTGGCCGCCCGCGGCGACAGGGCGGGCAGCGACGCAGCGGCGCAGATCGCCGTATCGACCGGCAACCCGCACGTCTCGCACATCCTGCTGGACCTGGCGGACCTGGAGTCGGTCGCGTGTGCCGCCGCTGGCTGGAGCGGCCCGCTGCACATCTTGGTCAACAACGCCGGCATCATGGCCGTCCCGGAGTTGACCCGCAGCGCGCAGGGCCACGAGCTGCAATTCGCCACCAACTACCTGGGCCACTTCGCGCTGACAGCCGGGCTCCGCACGGCGCTCGCGGCGGCAGGCAGGGCGCGGATCGTCTCGCTGAGCTCGTCCGCGCACCTGCACAGCCCGGTCGTCTTCGGGGACCTGGACTTCCGGTTCCGTCCCTACGACCCGCTCCAGGCCTACGCCGAGTCGAAGACCGCAGCGGTCATGCTCGCGGTCGAGGCAACCCGGCGCTGGTCGGCCGACGGCATCTGTGCCAACGCCGTCAATCCCGGCGCCATCGCCACCGGACTCCAGAAGTACACCGGAGGCCTGAAAACCCCGGCCGAGCGCCGCAAGTCCCTGGAGCAGGGAGCGGCAACCCCGGTATTCCTGGCTGCCTCCCCGCTAGCCGAGGGAATCGGCGGACGCTACTTCGAGGACGTTAACGAAGCTGACACACGGACGGAAAGCCCTGGCATGTTCGGGACCGGCGTCGCCGACTATGCCCTCGAGCCCCGGTATGCCGAACTGCTCTGGGAGGTGTCCGCAGAGATGGTAGCGGCCGTGAAGCACTCACGGGCAAACGTAACCTGACGCGGGACTAAGAGGCCACTGAATAACCCTGTTCGCGATAAAGGAGCAAGTAGCTGACCTGCGGCTTTGTGACATTGATCATGGGAAAATTGGACTTATTCAGCGCGCTCCTAACGGGGCTACAGGTCGGATTTGACGAACCAGCCACCGCTGAGCTTTCTCTGCCGAACGATGACCGGCGACAAGTATTCGGGCCG
>Ga0302235_10000243_pt1 | contig 46127 bp, 40 predicted proteins | sample II_Palsa_N3_3_FD_193577 | JGI IMG/M metagenome (GOLD analysis project Ga0302235, IMG submission 193577) | Peat permafrost microbial communities from Stordalen Mire near Abisko, Sweden - II_Palsa_N3_3 | ecosystem: Environmental > Terrestrial > Soil > Palsa > Peat permafrost | place: Sweden...
TCGTCGTTTGAGGTGACTTCGGGGGAGTCTGGTGCTGGGTTGTTGATATAGGGCAGCTGGCCCCTGGGCGGCGATCAAAGCGATATAGCGGGACCAAGCCCCGGCCAACCGGCCAGAGGTCCATCCCGCCTTGCGGGGGTGTCCGTCGATGTTCGCCCGAGGCGGCCCGTCTCCGTCATCACTCCCGCCCTCAGGCACGACCGCATGGCCGGTCATGTTCCGGAGCGCGGCTCTGCGCTGCGGTGATCGCAGCCGTGAAGGGGCGAGTTGTTCGATGATCTCGTCGGAGCCGCCGAGGAGCACCTGCTGGACGTGTGGTTCTGTTTCCTTCAGGTGCAGATCATCTGGTCAACTCCTTAGTGGTCGTCCACGAAGGTGCTCGGCGGATGGTTGAAGGCGAAGCTCTTGTCGGCGATGGCGGGAAGGAGCCTCGCGGTGGTCTTGAGCGGCGGGCAGCTGGCCGAGTCGGAGCGCTCTGAGGTGCAAAACTCGCCAGGCACCCCGGCCGTCCGGACCGCTTGGCGGGAAATGCACCTCTATGGTGCAAGATCGCCCCCGTGCTGGCTTCACGGACGCCTCGGGGTCGGTTTTGCACCGAGAACGCGCGCGTCGCCCGGGTGCGCGACGCGAGCTCCTCAGCGGTGATTGGCTGACCGTCGGCGATCGCTGCGTAGAGCCCCAGCCGGTCGCCGATCACGACCAGCGCGGCGCTCATCGCCGCGCCGAGGTCGCCGACGAACCGGCCCATGAACTCTTCGAGCTTGTCCTGATCGATCTCGTGACTCGCCGACATGGTCACGCCTCATCCCAGACCTGAACGATTGTCTGGCCGGAGATCAGGCCGCCGTCGAGCTCGATCACGGTCGCGCATAGCACATTGGTGCCGTCCGGGTAGCGGCACGCCTGCACATAGGCGGCGCCCGAGTCGTCGCTGACGCGGTGCCCGACCGAGTGGGTCATGTCGCGGCCGAAGGTGTCCACCAGCCACGTCTCGATCTCACCTCGGTTGTGGAGCACGCGCGGGGAGCCTGGCTGGGAGATCTTGTCGGCGATCGTGACCGTCGCATCGGCGGCGTACATCGACAGCTGCGTGAATGCGTCGCGTTCCTCTGCCGCCCGGGCGAACCGGTCGAGATCAAATGTGGTGGTGGTGCTCATGTCTTCCTCCTTCTGAGGTTGATCTGGTGCCTTGCTCGGAGGAGATTCGCCGCCGTGCGTCTCGGCGCCGTCAAACGGGCGCCAAACCGGCGGTACGATTCGAGTCGTGCTGCGCGCGCGTCTACTGGGGACGCTCGAGGTGGAGCTGAACGGGGCCGTGATCGACTCGCCGGCGTCCCAGCGCCCATGGACGCTGTTCGCGCACCTCGCGATCGCTACGCGACCTGTTCCCCGCACCGAGTTGGCGAGTCGGTTCTGGCCCGACGTGCTGGACCAGAGCGCGCGAGCGAACCTCCGCAGCGTGCTGTGGGCATTGCGCCGCCACCTCGGGGACGCACTCGTCGTCGAAGGCGAGCGCGTCAGCTTGCTCGGTGACGGCTTGTGGGTCGACGTCCGCGAATTCGAGCGCCTCGCCGAAAGTCACCCCGCCCAGGCGCTGGAGTTGTGTCGCGGGGAGCTGCTGGAGGGGGTCGATGACGACTGGGCGGTGGCTGCGCGGGAGCGGCACCGGGAGCGCGTCATCGGTTTGCTGGAACAGCTGGCCGACGCCGCCGAGCGGCGCGGCGAGCTGCGCCGGGCGCTCGAGCTGACCCGGCGTCAGGTGGACTGCGACCCGTTCGACGAGGAGGCCCACCGGCGGCTGATCACCCGGCTTGATGCGGCCGGCGATCGCGCCGGCGCGGTACGGGCTTATCGTACGCTGTCCGAGCGGTTGCGCCGCGAGCTGGGTGTGGCGCCATCTGCCCAGACGCGCGAGCTTGCCGACAAGCTGCGAGCGGCCGCATCGGCGCCAGCCGGCGTCGGCGTGCCGTTGCCGATGCCGGGGCTGCTGCCGCTGGTCGGCCGCGAGCACGAGCTGGCCGAGCTGGAGCGGGCATGGCGGGCAGTCAATGCCGGCCAAGGAGCGGCGGCGGTGATCCGTGGCGAGGCGGGGATCGGGAAGACACGACTGGCGACCGAGCTACGCCTGCGCGCGAGCGCAGGCGGCGGGCGGACGGCGGCGTGCGCGGCGCTTGACCTTGGCGGGACCGCGCCGTTGAGCCTGTGGGCCGAGCTGATCCGCGGCCTGTTGCCTTCGCTTCCAGCGCCACCGGCCGAGGCGATGTGGCCCGATGATCTCGCGGTGCTGGCCGCGGAGCTCCCCGCCCACTTCGCTCGCAGCGGGCCGCCGAGCGCCGTGATCGCGCCGGACCTGCAGCGCACGCGGCTGTTCGAGGCGGTCGTCGCGATGCTTGGCTGGGCGGCGCGTGAGATGCCGCTGCTGCTCGTGCTCGAGGACGCGCACAGCGCCGATCGGGCGAGCCTCGAGCTGGCCGGCTACGCCGCCCGCCGCTTGGGCGAGGTGCGGGTGATGATGCTGATCACTCGGCGTGAGCTGCCGCACAGCGCCGACGCCGATCGTCTCGAGCACGCGCTCCGGGCCCGCGGGCTGATGGCATGCGAGCTCGAGCTCGGTCCGCTGGCCGCAGCGTCAGCGGCCGCGCTCGCCCGCAACGCCGCATCTCTGAGCGACGAGAACGTCAGGCGGGTGGTCGAGCGGGCCGAGGGCAACGCGCTGCTCGCGGTCGAGACTGCTCGGGCGCTCGCGCGCGGCCGGGATGAGGTTGCGCTCACCATTCGCGGATCGGTGCGGGCGACGATCACCCCGCTCTCGGGAGACGCCCGCCGGCTCGTTGAGATCGCCGCCGTTGCCGCCCGTCCTCTGGACCCGGGTGAGATCGCCCATCTCCCCTTCGAAGCTCCGGACGAGGTGGCCTCTGCAGCCCTGCAGACAGGCTTGCTGGCCGCGACCGACGGTGCGATCGGGTTCGCTCACGCGCTGCTGCGCGACGCGGTCTACGAGGAGATCGCCGAACCGCGTCGCCGTGGGCTGCATCAGCGCTGGGCGCACGCGCTGCTCGCCAGCGAGCAGGAGGGAGCGACTCCGCGCCCGGCCGAAGTGGCCCGCCAATACCGGCTTGCGGGCGCTGATCGCGACGCCGTCCCTCAGCTGGTCAGGGCCGCTGCGGACGCTCGAGCCGTCGCCGCGCTCGAGGAGGCGGCCGGCTACCTGGACGAAGCGCTGGCGATCGCCCCGGACCGCGCCGATCTGTGGCTCGTGCTTGGCGAGCTCGAGGCCTGGCGGGTGCGGCGCGACCAGGCCGAGGCGGCGTTCCAACGGGCGTTGACGCTGCTCGATCATGATGAGCCGCTGGAGCTTGCCCGTGCGTGGCTTTGCCGAGCCCGCGCGTACCACGGTCCGATCTGCGTCCCGCGCGCCGTGCTCGAGAGCGCGACCAACGCGATCGAGCTGCTCGACCGCCACCCGCTCCCGGCGCCGGAGGAGCGCAGCGAAGCGCTCGCCGCATCTGCCTGGGCGCAGGCGGTCGCCGGTAGCGTCGAGGAGGCCGAGCGGCTGCTCGCGCAGCTCAGCGCCGAGTTCCATCAGAGCGACGACTTGCGGACCTACGATGTCGGCCATGCTCGCGCGCTGGCGCTGATGCGCCGCGGGCGGTTCGTTGATTCCTACGGGCCCTCGATCGCCGCCGGCGAGGCTATCGACCGGGCCGACCGGCCCGACCTCGCGTACGGATGCTGGGCAAACGCCGCCAGCGCCGCAACCGCCGCCGGCGAGCACGACCGCGCGCTGGAGTTCCTCGACCGAGGAATGGCCGCGATCTCCGGGCGTGGGCTGCAGAGCCTCGAGATCCATCTCCTCGCCGCTCGATCATTTGTCCTGCGAGGGCTCGGGCGGTTTCAGGAGGCCCGCAGCGCAGCCGAGGCAGAGCACGCGCTCGCCGCCCAGCTCGCCCAGCCGGAGCTGCTCGCGATGGCCAGCCACGACCTCGGCCTGATCGCGCTTGACCAGTGCGAGTACGAGCGCGCCGCCGACCTGCTCGCAGAGTCACTGATCGACGGCGCGCCGATCAGCCGACCCGTAACCCGCCTCGCGCTCGCCGAGGCGCTCGCCCGCAACGGGCAGCCCGACCGAGCCGCCGAGCAGCTGCGCGCGACCGTGCTCGAGCCAGTCCGTACAAGCGACTTTCCTGCAGCGCTCGTGCCCAGACTGGCACGCGTCCAAGGGCTGATCGCGCTCGCACACGACCAGACCGAGGAAGCCGAGCGGCGGATCGCGGAGTCGATCGGCGGGTGGGAGCGCCTCTTGAAGCAGACCGTCCGCGCCGAGAGCCTCACGACCGTGCTCGCCGACCTCGGTCGCCCGGTCGTCGGTCTCGTCGAACCCGAACATGAGCTTTCGCGAGCGCGGGCCGACCTCCACGCACTCACGTCATCAACCTGGAAAGGACGATCGAATGCCGTCGTTCCATGACACCACGACCTCGGCCGCGCCGCCAGAAGACGTGTGGAAGCTCCTCTACGACCCTTCACGCTTCCCCGACTGGTGGGCCGGAATCGAGACCGTCGAAGTCACCAGCGACGGCGGGTACACCATGTACCCGGACGGCTACCCCGACTTCCCAATGGCACAGCTACTCGGCACCCACCTAGACCAGCGACTCGTGACCGTTTCGTGCCTCGTCTCCGACCTGCGGTTCGAATGGCGGCTCGAACCAATCGGAGACGGGACGCGGGTAACAGTCGACGTAGAGATCCCCGACGCCGAGGCACACCGCCTCGACAGCCAACGCGAGATCATCAGAACCTCGATGAACCAGCTCGCGCAACTCGCAACCACCGGACAGCGACTGGGTCCGTGACCGCCATCGCTGTAAGGGTGGTGAAGGTTCCCCCGCGCCCCACCGCAGTTGTCGCACAGACGACCACCTGGGAGGAATTCCCAAACCTTTGGGGGCGGCTCTTGAGCGAGGTCTACGCTTTTGTGCGTAGTCGCACCGATCTGGCCACCGGCAGCGGCGGCGACCTCTGGCAGAACGTCATGCTCTACAAAGACAAGACGCCCGATGTCGAGATCGGCGTTCTGGTCTCGGGGTCGTTTGAGCCACAAGGGCGAGTGATCCCGTCCGAGCTCCCCGGGGGAGAGGTCGCGACCGCGACCCACCAGGGCGACTACGCCCGGCTGGGTGTCACTCATGACGCCGTGCGCGACTACGTCACCTCCTCCGGAGGTGAACTTGCCGGACCGCGCTGGGAAATCTACGGACACGAGCGACGGGGCCCGAGCGTGGCCGAGGACCGAAGTCTTCTGGCTACTTCGCTGAGTGAGCTCAACCCGTGAGGTGAGTCCGCTCGACAGTCGCGGCCACGGACCGGGACGGCGAGCTGCTTCGAGGCCGGCGCTGACGAAAGCGGCATGGTCGCTGACCACCGGTCTCGATAAGGTCGGGGATGGCGCTTGGAGATCGCAATCGGTTGTGTCGATCAGGAGAAGGAGGGAATGTGATGGCAGCGGAGGACGTGACAGCGGAGATCCATGGGTTCAGCGAGCCGGGCTCGACGCCGACGCCGTGGGCGACGGGACTCCAGCAGCTACGTGCCGCGGACACCTTCTGGCTATCCACCGTCCGTCCCGACGGCCGACCGCACGTCACGCCGCTGATCGCTGTCTGGCACGCGGGGGCGCTCTGGTTCGCCACCGGGCCTGAGGAGCGTAAGGCGAGGAACCTGGCCGAGAACCCGTCGTGCGTGCTGATGACCGGGCGCAGCGACCTCGTCGAGGGAGCGCTTGACGTCGTGCTCGAGGGCCGGGCGGAGCAGGTGACCGACGACGCCGAACTCGAGCCGGTTGCGACCGCGTTCGCGGTCAAGTATCCGACCGGCCCGTGGGACTTCGCAGTGCGCGACGGGGCGTTCATCGACCCGGATTCCGGTGGGCGCGCGATCGTGTTCCGGGTGCGCCCGGTGCGAGGCCTGGGGTTCCGCAAGGGCGATCGCTTCAGCCAGACGACCTGGCGGTGCTTTAGAGTCCGGAGGCGATGAGCCCCTCCTCGATCTCGGTCTGAGCGCGCCGGCGAGCGATCGGCGAGTCCGCCGAAGCCTTGCTGGTGATCTTCACGACGTGGTCGACACCAGCGCGGGCCGCGCTGTCGACGACGTTCAGTTCCTGGGTCGGGATCGCCAGACTCACGAGAATCACGGATGAAACGCCCCGCATAGCGGCGTCGATGCTTGCCGGCACCTCCAGGTCACCCTGAACGACTTCGACGCCGATCCATGCTCGGCGCACGCGTCCGGTCCAGCCCCTGCGAGGGCGACACGCGATGCACGGGACTGGATACCGATCGTTCCGAGACACGCGGCGTCAGTTTGGGTTGACAAAACCTCTGCTGTCAGTCTAGACTGACGCCATGAACGCTGAAGAGATCGCCTCCGCGATCGCGTCCAACGACCCATCGCTGGGGCTCCGCGCCGCTCTAGCTCTGCACCGGCTCGCGGAACGGGTCGAGGCGGACCACGTCGCTGCGGCCCGGGAACAGGGCTGGTCGTGGCAGCAGATCGGAGATGCCTTGGGCGTCACCCGCCAATCCGTGCACACCAAATACAGCAAGGACTCATCATGACCACCGAATCCGTTGCGCCAGAGGTGCTTCACGCCTGGGCCATCTATTTGCAGGCCAGTGAGGAGGCTCGTCGCCGAGGCGATCGCCGAACTGGCACCGATCACGTCTTGCTCGCCGTGTTGGAGGATCCCTCGGTCGAAGCGGTGTTGGGCGTGAGCCTGCAGCAAGCTCGCGAGGCCCTTGACTCGCTCGATCGCGAAGCCCTGGGCGCCCTGGGCCTGGGAGTCGGCGCCGACGCTCCGCCACTGCCGATGCGGGCCGTGCCGAAGAAGCCGAGGATCAGAGACGTCGCGAAAAAAGATCGCTTCCGCATGACGCCCGCGGCAAAGAAAGTGCTTGAGGAAGCGTACAAGCCCAAGGGTCATCGGAAGCTCCAGGTCACCGGCCCCGAGGTGCTGGCACAGATCCTCACTCTCCAACCACCAGATCCTGCGGCGGTGCTGCTTGGCGCGCTAGGCGTGAACACCTCAGAGGTTCTGCAAGAGCTCGCGTCCGCGCTCGCTCCACCCGACCCGACCCGGGGCCCCAAGTGACAGCGATCGTCACAGCCGAGTCGCTGACCAAGCGCTTTGGCGAGATTACGGCGGTCACGGATCTGTCATTCGTGCTGGAAGCCGGGACCATCACAGGCTTCCTTGGACCAAACGGAGCCGGTAAGACGACGACGCTTCGGATGGTCCTGGGCCTCGCGACGCCGACGAGCGGGCGGGCGCTCGTGTTCGACCGCCCCTACGCCGAGCTTGAGCGTCCTGCACTGCGGGTCGGGGCGGTTTTGGAGGCGACCGATTTTCACCCCGGTCGCTCAGGCCGCGACCACCTGCGGATGCTTGGACGCGCTGTTGATGTTCCTGACTCGCGCGTCGATGAGGTCCTGAGCTTGGTCGAGCTCACCGGGGCGGCCCACCGGCGCGTGAAGGGGTACTCGCTGGGGATGCGCCAGCGACTCGGACTCGCGGCGGCGCTGCTCGGCGACCCAGAGTTGCTGATCCTCGACGAGCCGGCCAACGGGCTTGACCCGGAGGGCGTGCGCTGGCTACGTGACTTCCTGCATCGACTGGCGTCGCAGGGTCGCACGGTGCTTGTCTCAAGCCACGTCCTCGCGGAGGTCGCGCAAACCGTTGACCAGGTGCTGATCATCAGCCGCGGACGGCTGGTGATCGAGTCCCCACTGGCAGAGCTGACAGCACGCGCCGGCGGCGCAGTCCGCGTCCGTGCCGCCGATCTATCGATGCTCGCGAGCGCTCTGCGCGCCGAGGATTTACAAGTGACGACCGGTACCGACCATTCGCTGCTCGTGCAAGGCGCACCGAGTGAGCGGGTCGGTGAGATCGCGTTCGCTGCCGGCGTCCCGGTTCACGAGCTGCTGACCGACGGTGGCTCCCTTGAGGAGATCTTCCTCGAGCTGACGACAGAGGCGCCGGCATGATCGCGCAGATCAGGGCGGAGCTACTGAAGATTCGCTCAACCCGCACAACGGTCGGGCTGATCCTCGGGATGGTCGCACTGATTCTGCTCTTCACGCTGCTCACCGGGCTACTCAGCCATCCGAGCGGGCTAGCAAGCAAGGAGGACCAACGTCAGCTGCTGAGCCTGAGCAGCATCGCAGGCGTGTTCTCAGCGCTCGCTGGGGTGTTGCTCGTGACCAGCGAGTACCGCTACGGCACGATCCGTCCGACGATCCTGTTCAACCCCGCGCGTTCATACGTCCTGACCGCCAAGGTCATCGTCGGCATGCTCGCCGGACTCGCATTCGGGATCCTCAGCGAGGTGATCGGCTGGGCGATCGGCTACGCAATCCTCGACGCGCGTGGCATCACGATCGTGCTCACCAGCAGCGACGTCCTGCTCCTCACCCTTGGGGGACTCGCCGGCGTCGCGCTATGGGGCGCGATCGGCGTCGGCCTCGGAGCGATCATCCACAACCAGGTCGGCGCAATCATCACGCTCCTCGCCTGGGGCCTCGTCGTCGACAACCTCCTATTCGGCCTCGTTCCCTCCGTCGGACGCTTCGTGCCCACGCACGCGTCTGACGCGCTCATGGGCCTCAGAACTCACCACCTGCTCTCACCAGCCGCCGGCGCCGCCGCCCTGATCGCCTGGACCGCCGTACTCGCCGTCATCGGCTTAGCCCTCAGCACCCGACGCGACATCAACTGACACCAAAGCTCAACGCCTACTAAAGCGCGCCGATCACGGCAATCCGATCGTCGACGAGCGGTAGCTCGGCTTGCTGGTCAGAGCCCCGGCAGCAGGGACGGCTCGCGGCTCGGTCGGCGGGCTGATGATTGGAGGGATAATGTCCGCGTGCGCTGGCGGCGTCTACGAACGCGCATCGCGGTGACGGCGGCGGCCGCTGCTGTGGTTTCGATGGCCGTGTTCGCAGCCGTGGCGTTCGTCGTCAGCAGCGGTGGTGGTAGCAGCGGTGGTGGTGTGGGAGGCTTCAACTCTTGTATCACCGGTACTCGATTCCTTGTCCTGGTGCGTCACGGACGCGAGAACGACGTTGTCGAGACGATCAAAGACCGGGCGCTTGGCGCGGTCGTGGGCGAGGTCGCCGCCGGTCGCCATCCGAATACCCTCGGAGGAGCCGCAGCGGGGAATGGCCGGTATGTCATGTCCACCAGAACTCCGCTCGGTCGCGATGCCGTTTCGATCGAGAAGTGCTGGGACAGCTTCTCCCCAATCGCCCCTGACGATTGATCACCGCGGAGAGCCCGGGTTGAACCCGGCAGCACTCTGGGCCAAGGCCGCCGGCTGACGTTCGGCCGCCGACGAGTCCCCAGGTGGCCGCTCTTGCTGTCGCCGGCGCGAGGCACATGCGAACGCGACTCCTCGAGCGGCAGAGCGGCGATCTCTGCGCTGTGGGTGGCGTGCCCGTGACGGTCGCGTTCGCGGGTGCGGGCTGTCCGGCGGATCAGGGACAAAGGCGTTCTGCCGCACAGGCGCGCTTTCAACGGAAGCGCGTAGCGCGACCGGTCGACTTGTTCGGTCAGTCGTCGAACAGCGCGCGCTCAAGTGGCCGGACGCGAATCGGGCGGTCGCTTCGTCGTTCGTTCCGTACCACACGCGGAGTTGCTGGTCTGTCACCGCCAGGTGGGCCACTGCGTTTGGGTCTGGCCCGTCTTTGACGAAGTGGCGCACAAACTTCTGAAGCCCGCGAGCCTCGCCTTCGAGAAGAACTCGCAATTGAAACTCGCGTGGCGCAGGCGCGATCAGCGCCAACCATCCTGGACCACTATGGGTTGAGCCCGCGCCTCTGCCTGGTGGCAAGCGCGGATCTCGACGCCTGTCCCTTTGACGTCAACCTTGAACCGTCCCGGGGGCAAGACCTCGCCATAACGCTCAGCCAACTCAGTCGCGATTGCTGCGAATCGCTGCTCAGACACGCGGCCACCAAGGTCTCCCCAATCGTGCTCAGGTATGACCGGCGCAAAAGCGATCTCACCGCGGCTATGGGACTGGCCTCAGCCAGGTCGCCAGTCGTGCCGTCGCGCGATCCGATTCGCCGCCTCGCGCATCCGCGCGAAATTGCCGTGATCGTCCGCTCCCTGGATCACAACGTCATCGACGTCGATCATCGTGACCCCGCGGATCCGATCTCGGTCGTTCTCGATGTCATACCAACCAGTCGACCCCTCCTCCGGCGAGTCGCCGTAGGCGAACTGCTCCCACGACGCCTGCCGCGCAGATGCAGGTCCGAGCTTCTGCCCCGTCCGATTCCCCGGCTGCGGCGTGCCACCGTCAAACGGCACACCAAGAAACGCCACCCGGGCCGTCACGCCGGCCAGATCCGCGACCGCTGGCACGCCAGAGAACGTGCGAGTGCCGGCCGTCAGCAGACCTGACACTCAGCTACTTCCTTGAGCGCCAACGCCATGCGCGAGATCGTAGCCTCTGCCACACATCGACAGAGCTCCCGATGCATGCCTACTGTTGCCTCCAGCTTCGTTGCTGCATCGCCGTGCGGCCATGATCCCTGGTGGCCGCTTCGAGGCCAGCACCGCCAAGAGCAGTCACCGCCGCTCAATGCCGCCCCAGCGTCGATGAGGGGCGATGGACGCCGGAGGTTTCGAAGGCCTCTCGAGACGATCACCGGGAAGTCGCCTGTGAGGGGCGGAACGAGGCTGGCATGCCGTAGCCGGTGGTGCTAGTCGTTGAGCGTCTTTTCGAGCCAGCGGTCGGCGTATGGCTCGTCGTTGAACCGCGCGACTTCAACCCAGCCGGCAGAGGCGTACAGGGACATCGCTTCGGTGAGATCGCTGTTGGTCTCGATCCGCGCGATGCCCGCACCGGCCTCCCGCGCGCAGTCCTCAAGCGTGCGGAGCAGGCGTCGCCCGATTCCGAGTCCGCGGGCGCTGGGGGCCAACCACATACGCTTGATCTGTGCGGGGGCCGAGGCATCGTGTTTCACCGCGCCACAGCCGATCGGCTCGCCGCGCAGGTACGCGACGAAGAACTCGCCCGCCGGGGGACGAAGCTCGTCGGGCAGTGCGGTTGCGCCGACGGTCGGGTCGAATTGACGGGTCGAGCGTCGGTTCAACTCGACCGTGTACTGCTCGAGGCACGAGCGCGCGTCGCGATGCTCGGGATCCACAGCTGTGATCTTGACGCTGGCCGCCGTGAGCAATTGTTCGACCTCGCACATCGCCTCCACCAGGCGCTCCCGCTGCGGGGCGGTCAGCGGCTCCAGCAACGAGCGAGCGAGCACGTCAGAGCGCTGATCGAGCGTGGCCCGCTCACGACGACCCAAGCTCGTGAGCTTAACCACGCGCGCACGCCGATCACCTGGGTTCTGCTGGACTCGGATCAGACCGCTCGCCTCCAGCGCCCGTAGCAAGCGACTCAGGTAACCCGAGTCCAGGCCCAAGCGTGCTCTGAGCGCAGCGAGCTCGCATTCATCACCGCCGATCTCCCACAGGACACGCGCCTCACCGAGCGGCCGGTGTCGCCCCATGTAGCGCTCGTCGAGCGCTCCGATCATCTCCGTAACGGTGCGGTTGAAGCTCCGCACCTGTTCGATCGCACCATCCGCCATTACCTGACCCTAGTCAGACAACTCCCAGCCTGTCAAGCGCTGTCCGGCGATCACCGCCCACGGGGTGTCTCGGTCGCCGCTCGACGAGATGCCTGGTCCCATCGCTGCTTCGGCCCGGGCGCCGGGCAGAGCAGTCACCTCCTCGGGCGACCGCAGCAGCGGCAAACCAGCGACGGAGTCCTGCGCGTCATGCATCGCTGCTTCCGGCGGAGGCTGACCTGTGAATCCCCGGGTGTAGGCGCCCGGGTATCGCTTCGCAGTCGAAATTAGTATTAGCGCAGAGCGGACGCGGCGCGATCTCGCGGTGGGCGACGAGCGCCACCGTCAGGTTGTACGGCTCCTGGCGCGCGACCTCGGGCGTCTCGGGCCACTGATCCGCGCCCGACAGAGTCACGGTCCGAAATGGGTCCGCCGTGCGGTGATCGGCGCGCGTGTCGTGACTTCCCCATCGATCGATGCGCGGGGGACCGTCCGCGCCCGAAGGCTTGCCTCGCCGGCACCGGGCGGGTGTGGAGCTGCTTCTTGGCGGGGTGGTAGCGTTGCGGCGGTGGTTGGAGTGAGGTGGTGTCTCGGCGTTCTTCTCGCGGGGCTGCTGACGGCGGCGGGCGTCTCGGCGGCGCCGAGTGCGGCGCATCGCGCAGCGCCGTGTGGGGGAGCCCCGAAGGTGCCGGCCGCGGCGACGGTGGACGATCCGGCGCTGGGCGTCACGTGGCTGGCTGACGCTGACCTGGCGGCGACCGACACGTTCAACGTGTCGGGGATCAGCTGCGACGGGTCGATGGAGTTCGCGACGGCGCGCAAGTGGGTGCGCGCGATGAACCACGCGGATTATCTTGGCCACAGCGACTGGACGCTCCCGATCACGCCAACCCCGTCCACCGATCTGGGTTGCTCGGGCTACAACAAAAATGGCGGCGGCCACTTCGGGATCAACTGCACGAAGAGCCCGCTGGCCTCGCTCTACGACTCGTTTCGCCTGCGCGCCCCCGACACGGCTGTGGCGATCCCGGACGCAACGACCGGCCCGTTTGAAGACTTCCAGCCATACCTGTACGGGACGAACGTGGAGCACAAGAACCAGCGCGGTACCGAGAGCTGTTGCTTTACCTTCTCGTTCAACACTGGACGGACGAGCTCGAACACCGACCTGTTCTCGTTGTACGTCCTGCCGATGATCCCAGGGAACGCATTCCGCCTCGTAACTATTGGCGGCGGCAGCCTGCACCCGACAGATGGGGGCCGGGCCGTCTACCAGGTGGTGCCTGGGACCAGCGGGATCACCTGGCTGGCTGACGCGGACCTCTCACGGAAGGAGAGGTTCGGACTGAAGGGGGGTTTCGGCTGGGACGGCTCGATGACCCACGACACGGCCGTCGACTGGATCGCGGCGATGAACGCATTCGACCGCGATCACGGCTGGTTGCAAAAGACCGGCTGGACGTTTCCCACGCAGAACGATCTCGCCGGCCTCTACCAGGCGCTCAGACTGTCTGGCCAGGAGCCCGTCGTGCCCGTCCCGGACACAACCCTGCACGGCTTCCAGGACATCCAGCCATACCTCTACTGGTCCTGCGCAGGATTAAGCATCCTAGGCTCCTGCAGCGGGGTGGCAAGCGCCCCCCCGACCGGGCCCCCGAGCAAGGCCTACCAATGGAACTTCTCGTTCGGCAACGGCTTCCAAGGCACCACCCACGTCGACGGCCAGATGTACGCGATGGTCTACTACCCCAACGCCCCGACGCCGCCTCCCAAGCCACCAAAGCCTCCGTGCAAGCCACCGAAACCCGGCGCGCCGCCCACCTGCACCTAGCGTCGGGTCGCCCGGGCGAGTCCCAAACAGACCAAGCTCGGGCTGCTTGCCAAAGCAGGACTCACCGCGTTCAACGACGCGGTGTCGCTTTCAGGCCGCGAGGTTCCGTTCAGGCCACAGGCCCGAACTAACCTGCACGTAGAGGGTGTCGGGCGCCAGGTCAGCACCGCCGGGCCAGATCACCGTGCCCGACTCGGGGTCCAGGCGCGCCTGAGCGAAGCCGTCCTCGGTGCAGCTCGGCCGATGCGAGCACCTCCTGGGCGGAATGGCGGGCGTGGAAGTGTGGATGGCCGTGATCGTCGGAGAACATCGCGATCACGCTCCCGTAGAAGCGACAGATCGCTGGCACCGCCCGATGGTGGCGCGAGCGCCGGTCGACTCGCTACAGCTCACCCGCGGCCTGCTCACGGGCCGCTGGATCCACACCGCCACGATCGGCGCATGGACCATCGCCCTGGCAGTAGCGCTCGGCGGCCCGGACAGAATCTGGGGGAGTTGGACCCACCTCGCGTTCCTTGCCGCAGTCGTGATCGTCGCCATCGCGAGTACGGCGTCGGCGCGCTCATCGAACGCGTCCAGGCAATTCGCTGCGGACGACTCGGCAACCCAATCGTGCGTCGTTGACGGATGCGTGACGAAGGACCAAAGGCCGGCGGGGCGAAGTGGTGTCACCGCCCTCGGCGGCCCCATCGAGCGGACCGCTGGCGAGATCGTCGTGCGAATCAGAGCCTGGCGAGCCGCTCGCGGCAGGGCGGATCCGCTCCCGGTCGGCCGACACGGGATACTCCGAGGCTGGTGAGCCGGGAAGACTGGTCGGCGTGCCCTCACGGGCGGCTGCCATGAACCCAAACCGTCAACCCATCCGCCCCCGCCGACTCGTCATCGCTCGCGGCCCCGTGACTGAGGTCGCGCATCGTGTCTGACGTCCTGCTCGCTGTCGTGTTCGTCCTGGCAGCGGCGGTCAGCCTCGCGACGAGCTGGATGTTGGTGTCTCGGCTCGAGCGGATCGGAGCGCGGATCGGGCTGTCCGAGGCCCTGCTCGGGATGCTTGCCGCACTCGCTGCCGACGCCCCCGAGATCACCGCCAGCGTGACGGCACTGGCCGGTCACCACTCTCGGATCGGCGCCGGGGTCGTGATCGGCTCCAACGTGTTCAACCTCGCCGCCCTGCTCGGGCTCGGCGCCATCGTCTCCGGCGAGATCAGGCTGCACCGGCGGGTGATCATCCTCGAGGGGATAGTCGCGATCACGATCGCCGTGATCTGCCTCGGTGTCGTGCTCGGCGGACCCGGACCCGGCGTCGGCCTCCTCGCCGCCGTCGCGGTTCTCGTCCCGTATCTGGTCATCTCGGGCGTCAGTCCGCAACGACTCACGCGGCTCGGGTTGCCACGGCCATGGGCCGACTGGCTCTCCGGCGCAATCGCTGAAGAGGAACAGGAGCTCGAGCCGGCGATCCACCCATCGCGCGCAGACACTCGCGATGTGGTCCTCGCCCTGCTCGCGACCGTCGTGGTGGTCGGCGCGAGCATCGCGATGGAGCTGACCGCATCGACCCTCGGCGAACGCCACCACGTCACCGGGATCGTGATCGGAGGCCTGGTGCTCGCCGGCGTCACCAGTCTCCCCAACGCCGTCTCGGCGCTGTATCTCGCCATCCGCGGGAGAGGTGCCGCAACGCTCAGCATCGCGCTCAACAGCAACGCCCTGAACGTCACCGTCGGCCTGCTGCTCCCCGGACTCCTCGTCGGGCTTGGCGCGCCGTCAGGGCAGGGAAGCCTCGTCGCCGCTTGGTATGTCGGCCTCACCGCCGTGACTCTGGGATGCGCTTATGCCAGCCGCGGGCTGCGTCGTGCGCATGGTGCGCTCATCGTTGGGGGCTATTTCGCGTTCGTGGCGGCCGTGCTCATCGCGAGCTGACGGCGCTGGCGCTCGATTGATCCCCCGGGCGCTCGACCCCCGTCAGGCCCGAGGCCTGCGGTTCGCACCGCACGAGTATCACAGCAAGCACGAGAGCAGCAGCCGTTACGGGTGACGGCCCCGCTGCTCATATCGGACAAACGCGGCCACGATCGCCCGGGCCGGTCGCGTGACGGCATCTGGTGTGCCAAGCAGCCACGGCTGGACCTTCGCGGCGTCGCTGAACAGGTGGCTTGGCGGCAAGAGTTACAAGCTAGCCGGCGGCGGCACGCTCAAGCCCGCGTGAGCGGCGCCGGTGCGGGCAACGCTACAACGGGCACTAGTGGACGATCAGGACGTCGCAGTGCGCATGGTGCGCGACCGCATCGCTGACGCTCTGGCCGAGCAGGCGCTCTATTAGCCCGAGCTCGCGCGTGCCGACGACGATCAGGTCGGCGCCGCGCTCGTTCGCAAGCTCGACGATCGTGTCGGCCGGACGGCCCACCGCCGGCTGATAGTCGCCCCCGATCCCCTTGCCATCGAGGAACGCGCGCGCGTGGGAGAGCTCCTCCGCGTGCTTGGCGGGCGGGTCGGTCGGGTCAAGCGCGCCGGCGGATCGGCCGATGCTCGCGACGATCGGCGCGACGCTCGTCACGATCACCTCGGCGCCGAAGGCCTCGGCGAGCTCGGCGGTCCGCTCGAGCGCGCGACGCGACGGGTCCGTGTCGTCGTAGCCAAGGACGATCTTCTTCATCGGCTGCTCCTGGTCGTGACGGTCGTGACGGTCGTGACGGTCGTGTGGTCGGGCGGGGCCGGAGTTGGCTCACGCGGTCGCCGGGACGCGGGCGGCGTCGGCGGCGGTGAGCTCCTCGTCTGGCATGCTCGGCGTGGTCTCTCGGAAGTGCACGTGCTCGCCATCCTGGACGACGCGCCGGTAGACGAACAGCACCACCGACGCGACCAGCACGCCGACGCCGATGCCGAAGTCGGTCCAGGTGCCGTAGCCGTTCAGATGCGGCGCGCCGGCGCCGACGATCAGGAGGAAGGCGATCAACACGACCATGAATGCAGCGATCGGCGGCCAGATCGGCCCGAGCTTGATCGGGCGCGGCCAGTTCGGCCGGTCCTTGCGTAGCAGCAGGAACCCGGAGACCGCCAGCAGGTGGGCGAGGACGTAGCCGATGTTGCTCATGTAGAGGATCGCGAGGTTGCTCGAGATGAACAGCACGAGCAGGCAGTTGACGACCAGATCGACGGTCATCGCGCGGCCCGGGACGTTGTACTTGTTGAGCACCCCGAGCTGCTTGATCGTCATCCCCGCTTTCGAGATGCCGTAGAGCGCGCGCCCGCCGTCGGCGGTCGACGACGACATCGACAGCACGAGGCTCGCGAGCAGGCAGATCAGGAAGAAGGTCCCGAGCGTGTGGCCGGCGATCGTTTGGAAGGCGGCCGTGTAGAACTGACCCTCCTGGGTCGCCGCCGGCGGCGCGCCGGTGACTCCGCCGAGCCCGAGCGGGAGCAGCGCGAACACGCCGACGACGAACAGCGCCGAGGTGCGCAGCGCCATCGACGTGTCGTGGCGCGTCTTGTACTCGGGCGCGAACGTCGCGCAGACCTCCGCCGCCCACGACGACCAGCCGAGGATGAACAGGTAGACGAACGCGAGCTTCCAGCCGTCCCAAGGGCCGGTGAACGTCGCGTGGACGTTGCGAGAATGCCAGTCGCCGGTGAAGTAGGGGACGACGATGAAGACCAGCAGCGCCAGGGTCAGCAGCCCGCCGGTGATGTACGTGAGGCTCTTCATCGGGCGGATCCCGAAGATGTTGAACGCCCACACGGCGGCGATCACGCCGATCGCGATGAAGCTCGAGAGCGTCAGGTGGACGACCCCGTCGTACACGGTCCACGTCGAATGGGGGAACCAGCGCGAAACGATCAGATCGCCGATGATCTTGCCGAAGATCGCCAGCACGACCGACCAGCCGATCCAGTAGCCGAATGCGGCGATCGGCCCGACGAACGTCGTGTACTTGCGCCACGCCTCGTGCGCGTACACGGAGATCCCGCCCGACTTGTTCGGGAACATCATCGCCGGCTCGACGTAGATCCACGTGAGGATCCAGCCGATCACCCCCGAGACGCCCCACAGGATGACCGAGCCCCAGACGCCGAAGAGGCCGAGCGTGTAGCCGAGCGAGCCGAACAGAAAGCCCGGATTGCACATCGCGATCGCGAACCCATCCCACCATCTGAGGGACTTCAGTAGCTGGCGCTCCTCGACTGCGGCTGTCGCCATCGCGCACCTCTCACCTGAGGGGGTTTGTACAAACTTGTTCTCTGAGGCAGCCTTATACCATTTGGTACAAGGCTGGGTCAATGTCCTTTCGGCCAACGGGACCTCGCTCGTACACTCGAAGGCAGATGGCGCACAGCTCCGCCCCAGATCGCAGCCCCGCCCGGAGCCAGCCGCGATCGCCGGCCGCCGCCGGCCCGGTCGTGCTCGCCACGCTCGGCGTGCGGGTCGACCCCCGGGCCGAGCAGTTCGCCTGCGCGGCGGCGCTCGAGGTCGGAGCCAGCCTGATCATCGCCAGCATGCTCGAGCTGCAGCCGTTCCCGCTGACCTTCATGCTTGCGCGCGAGCACGCGACGCTGCCCCATGAGGAGGATCTCGACGCCGTCCGAGCAACCGCGGCGCGGGCAGCGGCGTGTGGCATTCCGACCGAGCTGTTGCGGGTCTCGAGCCCGCGCCCGGTGACGGCGCTGCTCGAGCTGACCGACGAACGGCGGGCCGGTCTGCTCGTGTTCGGCCCTGACCGGCGCCGCCTCTCGCGCCGCCGCTTCCGGGCCGCGACCCGAGCGGTGCGCAAACGCGCGGTTTGCCTGGTCTGGATTGCGGACGCCTAACCGGGGACCGATCCAGGAAGACCGCGCCGCGGGCCTCGCGCTCAACCGCGCTCGGTCGCGTCCTGGGCGTCCTGGAGCTCGCGCAGCGTCCCGAATCGCCCGGTGTAGAACAGCAGCGGCTCGCCCTCTCGGTGGTGCAGGTGCTCGACCTCGCCGATCCACAGCACGTGATCGCCGGCCGGATGCGTGTCGACCACGCGGCAGACCATGTGCGCGAGCGCTCCGTCCAGTAGCGGGATCTCGTTCTCCCAGGTGAAGCCGGGGGTGACCGGCGAGGAGCGCCGCGCCGCGAAGTGATCTGCGAAGTGGCCCTGGTCGCTTGCGAGCACGCTGATCCCGTAGCGACGCGTCCGGGGGAGCATCTCCGCCATCCGGCAATGGCCGAGCGACACGAGCACGAGCGGCGGTGTCAGCGACACGGACATGAAGGCGTTCGCCGTCATCCCGTGAACCGTGTCGCGATAGAGCGTCGTCACGATCGTCACGCCGGTTGCGAAACGGCCCATCGCCTGCCGCAGCGCCCGCGCTTGACGCTCGACGGCGGCCGCCCTCGGCGTCAGTCTCGCGACGCCGGTCGGCGCGGGTCGGTGGTTCGCAAGCCGCTCGGCGCTTCCCTGTGGGCGTGGGGGCGGCATCAGGCCCGAGCTCGCTGTGGGCGCGGCCACCCGGGTCAGCCTGGCGACACCCTGGCGCTCGGTCACGACCGAGGCCGCGTCTTGTCGGGGTCGTAGAACGGAAACCGCACGACGCGCGCGGGGATCCGTTTCTGGAGGCCGTCGAGCTTACCGACCTCGACCGCGGTTCCGAGCTCGGCGTACCGGCTGGCGACTCGGCTAAGGGCAATGTTCTTGCGCAACGTCGGGCTGCGAGTCCCGCTCGTGATCACCCCGACGCGCTGGCGCCCGAGGTAGACCTCGTCGCCGTGAGCGGCAGTCTCGTTGCCGCCGAGCTCGAGCCCGACGAGGGTCCGTTGCGGGTGGGCCGCGCGCTCGACGAGTGCCTCTCGGCCGATGAAGTCCTCGTCGCCGATGGCCACCGCGAAGCCGATCCCGGCTTCGAACGGATCGACTTGATCGTCGAACTCGTAGCCGGCGAAGATCAGGCCGGACTCGATTCGCAGCATGTCGAGCGCCTCCAGGCCGAGCGGCAGCATCCCGCGTCGCTCGCCTGCCCTCCACACCGCATCCCACGCCGCCTCCGCGTCGGACGGGTGGCAGAACAGCTCGTATCCGAGCTCGCCCGTGTAGCCGGTTCGTGACACGATGATCGGGACTCCGTCGTAGGAGCCGATCCGCCCGACCAGGAACCGAAACCACTTCAGCTCGCCGAGCGACGGCTGCGTCGGCGGGGTCCAGACAAAGTCAGCAAGGGCCTCGCGGCTGAGCGGACCCTGCACCGCGATGTTGGCGAGCTGATCGGTTGAGGGCTTGATCCAGACCTTCAAGCCAAGGCGGTCGGCGATCTCCCGCAGCCAGATGCCGTCGTACTCGTCGCCGCCGACAAATCGGAAGTTGTCGTTGCCGAGGCGGAACACGGTCGCGTCATCGATCATCCCGCCCGTCTCGTTGCAGATCGCCGTGTACACGACCTGGCCGACCGACAGCTTGCGGGCGTTGCGCGTGATCGTGCGCTGCACCAGCGTCTCGGCGTCAGGACCGAGGATCTCCCATTTGCGCAGTGGCGAGAGGTCCATGACCGCAAGCCGCTCTCGGCAGGCCCAGTACTCCGCGATCGCGCCCTCGTTGTTGTAGCAGTGCGGCAGCCAATAGCCGCGGTACTCGACAAAGGACTTGGTCAGCTCCGAGGTGCGAGCGTGGAAGGCCGTCTCGCGGGTCAGCTCGGGCTCGGCGTCCGCGGTCACGCGCCGCGCGATGGCCATCGAGAACCGGTTCTCCGGCGGGTAGACGCGGATGTGGACATCTGTCACCTCCCAGGCGTTTGATGGGTCGATGTCGTCCGGGCACGCGGACGACGCGCACACCAGGTCGCTCAGTGCACGCAGCATCACGTAGTCGCCGGGGCGCGACCACGGCTCGTCGAAGATGAGCTGCATGTTTGAGTCAAACGCGGTGTTGTAGAAGAAGTTGAGCGCCTCCCAGCCGCGTCGCGCCCGCACCGTGAACGGCGCCAGGACGCCGTTGAAGTTGTCGGTGCAGTTGACGTGGCCGGGGTAGCCGAGATCCTCGTAGTACTTCGCCTGGCAGGCCAGCGCGAACGTGTCATGGCGGCCCACCGTGTCGCGGACCACCTCGACGAGCGGCCGCATGTCGACGTCGAAGAACTTGCCGTACAGCCCGGGCCGCGGATACGCGCTGCCGATCAGCGTGCGGGTCACGGTCGCGTCGAGCCCGCGCTCGATTCCGGCCTGGAGCTGACCGGCGTGGAAGGCTAGGAAGTCGGAGCACTGCTTGCCCCGGACGTCGATGATCTGGATGTACTCGCCCTCGCGCACCTCGTAGCTGCGCGCGCTCGCGGGATCGACGCGGAAATCGAGGCGCGGTTCGGCGAGCGCCGGCGGCAGCTCGACCTCCTCGCGGGGCCGCGGGCGGGCTCGGCGGATCTCGATCTGCAGCTCGCTCGCGGCTGCCTCGCCGTCGATCACCCTCCCACCTGGGGCGGCGACGATCAGCGCCGTCGCTCCCGCGGCGGTCAGCTCCACCTCGCTACGGGGAGCGGACTGCGCGCCGAACAGTCGCACGCACCGCGCCTCGTGGAGATCTACGCCGCGGGCGCAGAGCGCTGCGGCGACGGCGCCGCGCTCGCCTGAACGGTCGCCTGAAAGGTTGCCCGCCAGGCCTCGCAGGACGGTCGCGACGGCGTCGGGCGCCGACCCCAACGGCGCCCCGACCGCCGTTACCTCGGCGACCTGCCCGCCGTGGCGGTCGACGATCCGGGCGCGGTCGTCACCCTCGAGTTCGACAACCGTGACGCCGCCGGGGCGGACCAGGTAGGTCTCGAGGGTGGGGTCGCGGCAAAGCAGACCTCCGACGAGCAGCGGGTCCGCGGTGATCGCGATCGCGGCCATCGCTCGTTGTCAGGCGGTCGCCGCCGCCGACTCCTTGTCGGCCTCCGCGACCAGCTCCTCGGCGAGCTTGCGCTTGCCCTCCGCGTCGAGCTTCTTGATCTCGTTCTCGACCGCCCGGCGGTTGTAGGTCTGGTTCCAGTAGTCCAGGCTGTCGAAGCCGAGCAGCACGGCCTTGCCGACGAACTGGCGCAGGACCTCGTTCGTCGGACCCATGACCCACCCTGCCTTCGCGTCGCGCAGGTAGCGCTCGAGCTCCATGTCGCGCTTGTAGCCGCTGCCCCCGCAGGCGTGCAGCATCTTGTCGACGACGTGCGCCGTGTTCTTCGCTGCCTCGAACTTGATCTGCCATGCCCAGTGGAGGAAGTTGGCGCGCGCGAACTCGCCCGGAGCGAGCCGGACCGTGTTGTGCTGGGTCGCGCCATCCATCGCCTGCGCGACCGAGAAGGTGAACAGTCGTGAGGCGTTGGTGTCCATCACCGCCTCGCCGACGTAGTCTTGGATCGTCGGGTAGTCGGCGACGCGCAGGCCGACGTCGACGTGGCGCTTGCGAGTGGTCTGGCGCTTGGCGATGTCGATCGCGCCCATCGCGATCCCGTTCCACACAGACGAGGAGCCGATCAGGAACCAAGGGTCAACGGACTCGTCGTTCGATGCCGCGCCATCGCCTTCAGGGCCGACGATCTGATCGGCGGGGATGTCGACGCCGGGAACCTCGATCGGTCCGGACTGGTTACCACGGAGCCCCAGCGAGTCCCACGAGGATGGCTGGGCCTTGATGTGCTCGCCGTCGATCACGAATACGCTGAGGTCGTCGTAGCCGCTGAAGTCGGGACTGGTGGTCTGGACCACGTAGAAATCAGCGAAACCCCCGGACGTCGTCCACGATGCCTTCTTGCGGACGTTGTAGCCGCCGTTGGAGCGTTCGGCGCCCGAGGAGATCGGATACCAGAAGTGCGAGCCGGTCTCGGGGTCGGAGTAGGACAGCGTCCCGATCTTGCCGCTGTTCAGCGGGCGGATGTAGCGCTCGATCAGCGCGTCGGTCGGGCGCAGCATGATCGCGTTGACGGCGCCGGTGTGCATCACGTAGCACATTGCGGTCGAGGCGCAGCCGTACCGGGCGATCGTCTCGCAGGTCATCGCGTAGGCGACGTGGTCCTCGCCAAGCCCGCCGTACTCCACCGGTACGGTCAGAGCGAGGAAGCCGTGCTCGCCGAGCAGCTCGAGGTTCCGACGCGGGTACTCGAGGTTGTCGTCGAACCGCTTGGCATTCGCGCGCATCTCCTTCTCGCAGAGCTCGATCAGCAGGTCGCGGAGTTCGCGCTGGCGGTCGTTCAGCACCCAGTCGGGGTCCCACTCGTAGCCGAGGCCCCAGAACGGCTCGCCACTCCACATCTTTTCGGACATCTGCTCCTCCGCGTCGGTGCACAAATATGTTCAACGCAGTTCTACCTGAGCTCCCGGCCCCTGTCCATCCCGTGCCGGGCCTAGGGATTCGGTTCCGGCTCGCTGCCGCACCGGTATTGCGGCAGCTCGTCCGTGATCTCGTAGTAGTCCCCGCCGCTGCCGGTGTAGACGTGCAACCCGGTCCGGAGTCCCGTCGGCGGGTCCAGGCTGCCTGCGCTGACGGAGATCTGGTCAGAGCCGGCGCGCCGCCAGAACAGGCTGGCGCCGCACTCCGCGCAGAAGCCCCGCTCGCGGCCGTCCGCGGCGTACCAGCGAAGTCCGCCGTCCGCCGTGAGGGCGAGCGCAGCCAGTGGAGCAGCCGTGTAGGCGCCGTAGTGGCCGTGTGTACGGCGGCAGCGGCTGCAATGGCAGTTGTAGACGTCACGCAGCGGCCCGTCGATTCTGTACCGAACGGCTCCGCATAGGCAGCCGCCGGTTGCCCGGCGCTCGAGGGAGTCGTCCATCTCCTGGAGTATCCCGCGATCCGGATGGCGTTTCGTCACGCGATCGCCGTTGGGCTGTGCGTGAGAATCCTGGTATGCGCCGGCGTGAGATCGCAGGGAGTCCTGTGCGGGTGCTGGTCTGCCAGCACATCGCGTGCGAACCGCCCGGTGTGCTCGAGGACGTGATGGGCGAGCGTGGCTGGCGCCTCATCCGGGCCGAACTCGACGAGGGGGATCCGCTGCCGGAGCTGGGTGACCTCGACGCCGTCGTGGTGATGGGCGGCCCGGTCGGGGCCTACGAGGAGTCAGCGTATCCGTGGCTCACAGCCGAGCAGCAGCTGCTTCGCGCTGCTGTGAGCAGCGGCACGCCGGTGTTCGGCGTATGCCTCGGCGCGCAGTTGCTCGCCGCGAGCATGGGCGCACGCGTTTACCGGGCCCCCACGCCCGAGGTCGGAGTCCTCGAGGTGGCGCTGACCGTGGCCGGTCGGGAGGACCCGGTCGCCGGCGCGCTGCCCCGCAGCTTCTTGACGCTCCAGTGGCACAGCGACACCTTCGACCTGCCGCCCGGGGCGGTGAGGCTGGCCTCGTCACCGGCCTACCCGAACCAGGCCTTCAGGATCGGCGCCACGGCGTATGGCGTCCAGTTCCACCTCGAGGTGACCGACGCGATGGCTGACGAGTGGGGAGGCGTCCCCGCTTACGCCGCCGCGCTCGAGACCGTGCGCTTTCCCGGCGGGCTCGATCGCTTACTCGACGACGTCGCGGAGCACGGTGAGGAAATGCGGCGGCGCGCGCGAGCGCTGTTCGAGCGGTGGGCGCTGCTGTCCGAGCAGCGGGCAGGGCGCGCCGGATCAGATATGATTTAAGTGTGCCATCTACGCGCGCTGACCCTCAAGGCGCGTCCACCAAGCAGCAGCGTGTCTACGACGCGATCCGCGAGCGGATCCTGAGCGGCGCCTACAGCCCCGGCTTCCGGGTCGTGATCGACTCGCTGGCGGCCGAGTTCGGAGTCTCGGCGCTGCCCGTGCGGGAGGCGATCCGCCGGCTCGAGGCCGAGGGACTGGTCGTCTACAGGCCGAATTCCGGCGCCCAGGTAGCGCCCGCTGACCCGGACCTGTTCGAGGAGGAGCTGACCGTGGTCGCGCTGCTCGAGGGTTACGCGACCGCGCTCGCCGCTGCGAAGCTGAGTGGCGCCGATCTCGACCGCATGCGCAACGCGACCGACAGGATGGCGGCCGCGATCGACCGGATGGATCCACTCGCGTTCGGGCGCCACAACCACGAGTTCCACGCCGTGATCTACGAAGCCTGCCCGAACCCCGCGCTCGTCGACCTGGCGCGCGACGTCGACCGGCGGCTGGACGCGATCAGGCGCACGGTGTTCACCCACATCCCGTACCGCGGAGCGGCCTCGGTTGCCGAGCATCGCCGGCTGATCGAGCTGATCGCGGCGGGCGCCGCCGCCGACCGCGTCGAGCGGGCCGCCCGCGATCACAAGCTCGCGACGGTCGAGAGCTTCCGCGAGTGGCGCCGCGAACACGCCTAGCAGGTGTAACCAAGGGTTGCACCTTGGGTTACTCCCACTGCTTGCGAATCGCTGTCCCAGCCGCGCGCCGCGGCGTCGTCGGCGATCAGGTCGAGCAGAGCGCGGCGACGCCGGCCGGCCCGATCGCGTGCCTCGTCGGCCCATTTCGCGGTGACGTCCAGCGGAAGTAGCGGTCCGCTGTGGTGGGCGAGTGCGGCGTGGGCGAGGCGCACAGCGCGCGGGCCGTGCAGGCCGCGTACGCGATCGCCGGCGACGAGGAACTCGCGGAGGTCGACCCAGGCGGGGATGAGCCGTAGGTGGTCCTGGTCACGAACGACGATCTCACCCGCCGCGCTCCGCAGACGGGTGAGGACCTGCCGCAGCCGGTGGCGCGCGGACGAGAGGGGAGCATCTGGGAAGAACGCCTCGAGCACGACGTCGACCGCGAGGCCGTGTTCGTGGACCGCGAGCATCCGGACCAGCTCCCCCGGTCGCCCGCCCGGCAGCGAGACCGGTCCACCGTCGGCTCGCGTGATCGTTGGCGCTCCGAACAGGCGGACGAGCAACGAGCAGTTGCCGAGCAGCAACGAGCGGGCGAGCGTCGACTCGGCGCCTTCGGCGATCGGCGCGAGCGCCAGCACGAGCTCCGGCTCCCCCGCGATCGCAACGTCCAGGCCGCCGGAGCCCGCCGCCTCGTCGAGTGCGCGCGCGGCGAGCACCCCGGCGCCGCCGCGTCCCGCTCGGAGGGCCGCCCAGGCGGTCAGAAGGGTGTGGCGCCAGGCCGACCGCGGATCCGCCGTCTCGGTCGGGGCGATCTCGTGGAGCGCAGCGAGCGCCCGCGCCGGGTGCCCGGACCGGGCGAGCAGGACCGCGGTCCCGCGCCGGACGGCCGGATCCGTCGCCCCGGCCCGCTCGACGGCCCGCATGAGAAAGTCCGCGGCCTCCGACGGCAGCCCGAGGCGGTCGAGCTGCTCGGCGGCGTCGACAAGGAACGCGGTGGCGGTCCGCGCGTCGAGGCACCTCGTAGCGTCGTGCTCGGCCTCGCGCAGTAGCCGCTCGGTCAGGAGCACGTCGCCGCGCCCCGCTGCCACGCGCGCGAGCGACCACCGGACCCGAGCGCCGGCGCCGCGGTCTCCGGCGCGATGGGCGAGCTCGGCGGCGCCCACCAGGACGCGCTCGGCCGCGTTCCATTCGCCGCGCCAGAGCAGTTCGTCGCCGTCGCCGAGGGCTACCTCGATGGTCGCCTCGCCCGCCCGCTTGGAGCGCGAATCGGCCTCGGGCGGGGCTCCCGGCGCGCGGCCGATCACGTCCGATGTCGCCGGCGCGGCGTCCTCCGACGCCGGTGGTCCGAGCGCTGCGAGATGCCGGGCGCGCGCGACACGGCGCCGGCCGTCATCGGGATCGTGCTCGAGCGCTGCGTCGAGGGCGGTCAGCGCCTCCTGATGCGAGCCGCGGGCCGCGGCGTCGCCGGCGATCAGATCGAGCAGCGCGAGCTGGGCTTCGGCGATCCGCGCGCGGATCTCGTCGGTCCAGCTCGCGTAGGGATCGGTCGGCAGCAGCGGACCGGTGCATACGGCGAGCGCGGTATACGCGAGGCGCACGGCGCGCGGACCGCGCGTACGCCGCACGCGGTCGGCGGCGGCGAGGAACTCGCGAACGTCAACCCACGCCGGGACGAGCCGCAGCTGCTCCCCGTCGCGCACGACCAGCTCGCCGACGGCGGACCGAAGCGAGCTCAGGAGCTGGCGGAGCCGGTGGCGCGCGGTTGCGCCGTGCGCATCCGGAAAGAACGTGGCCAGCACGACGTCGACCGGCAGGCCGCGGGGGTTCACCGCGAGCATCCGCACGAGCTCCCCCCGCTGACCCGCGGGGAGCTCGACGGCGGTGCCGTCCGCGCGCACGGCGGCCGGCGTCCCGAACAAGCGGATCAGGACCGGGCGCCCGTCGAGCATCAGCTCGCGCGCGTGGCCCGAGCCGGCTCGCTCGGCGAGCGGCGCGAGCGCGGCGACGAGCTCGCGCTCGCCGGCGACCGCGACGCGAACGCCGCCACACGCGACCGCCTGCTCGAGCGCCCGGGCGGCGAGCTCGCCCGCCCCCTCGCGCCCGGCGCGAAACGTCGCCCACGCCATCAACAACGTGTGGCGCCACAGCAGCCGCCGCTCCAGCCAGTTCCCGCGGGCCAGTCGCTGGAGCTCCTCGATCGCCAGGCGCGGGTCGCCGGACCGGGCGGTGATCGTCGCGCGAGTCATCTGGAGCCATTCCTCGGGCCCGCGAGCGAGCGCGCGGGCGAGGTAGCCCTCCGCCTCCCGGCTGCGTCCGAGGCGATCGAGCAGGTCGGCGGCGTCGAGCTCGAAGGCCCCACCACCGTGGCTGTTCGCCCAGTCCCCCCAGTCGCGCTCGACCTCGCGCAGCATCAGCTCGACGCCGTCCGCGTCCCCGCGTGCCGCGGCCAGCTTCGCGTGGGTCCAGGCGAGGTACGACCTGGCCTTGCGGTCCCGCTGGAGCGTCACGAGCTCCTTACCCTCCGCGATCGCGCGCTCGGCGGCGTCGAGCTCACCTAGCGCCACCAGCGCGTCGGCGTGGAAGCTCAGCACCATCGGCCGCCGCGGGCTACCGGGTCCGAGGATCTCGAGCGCCTCGCCGATCAGCGTCGCGGCGCGGGGCAGGTCACCGCTCAAGAAGCAGACGTTGTATCCCCGCCAGAAGGTCGAATATCCGCACCACTCGCTGCGGCCAAGCACGGCGAAACGCTCGGCCGCGTCGCCGAGGCAGAGATCGGCCTCGCGGGTCGCCTTGTCGGTGCCGATCCACGCCAGCGCGCGGCCCCGCGCGAACATTGCGCGCGCGATCGCGATCTCTCGGGCCGGGCCCGCCTCGCGGCGGATCGCATCGGCAAGCGCGATCGTCTCCTCGAGCAGGGCGACCGACAGCTGCGTGGCGATCGCCGGGGCGTCGAGCGCACGCTCCGCCCGGAGCTCGAGCTCCCACGAGCGCCCGGTGGGGGCGGGCCGCGCCTCGCCAGCGGCGAGAACCCTCTCGAGTTGGTCGAGGGTCGCCGTCCGCTCGGCCTGACGCCCCTCCGTCTCGAGCTCCCATGCTCGCTCCAGCAACCCCGAGGGGTCGCTGGCCGTGGCTCGCTCGGCGTCCGACGGCACATGGTCGGGCACGCCTGAATTGTAGGTCTCCACCCCAATACGCGGACCGGCGCGCCACTCAAAGGCACACAGGTGTGACGCTGGGCTGACGCCCCCGGCCTAGCATGCGCGACCGCAACCGCAGAGCGTGTAGACGATTGGGGTGTCAGATGAGCAACGGCGCATCGAGCGCGAGGATGGTGGGCAGCTGGCGCATGGCGCTCGGCCTGCTCGGAGTGGTGGTCTGGGCGGGGCTCGCCGGCGCCGGCTCCGCCCGGGCGGACGCCGTCGGCGCGTTGCGGCCACTGACCGGAAGTTGCGATAACTGGACGAACCCGTCGGGCGGGTCGTGGACCAATCCGGCGAACTGGAGCTCCGGCGTACCGAGCGCGTCGACGGCCACCTGTATCACGCTGGCGGGTAATTACAGCGTGACGGTCGTGGGCGAGGCGCAGAGCGGATCCCTGACGCTCGGTTCGAGCAGCGGCACGACGACTCAGGAGCTGGCGATCCAGGGCACTCCCGGCAACAACTCCTACCTGCAGTTCTTCGGGGGCAGCGACGTCGCGCCGACCGGCGAGCTGGTGCTCGACAGCCAGTCGGGGGGCGGATCGGCGACACTCGAGGACTACAACCAGACGGTCGTGATGACCAACGACGGGCTGATCGAGACGCAGGTCGAGGGGACCGGCACCGATTACCTCGACACGACCCTCGGCAACGACGCCGACGGGACGGTCGACGTCCACGCCGGGGTTCTGGACCAGACCGGCGATGCGGTGACGAACTCGGGCATCTGGCAGACGGGCGCGACCGGGGCTTACACGATCACGAGCGGAAACGCGTCGTTCACGAACGACGCCGGCACGGTGAACAACAGCGGGACGATCTCGCTGACGAGCGGTGCGCCGTGGTCGCAGGACGGCGGGGCTGAGACGGGCAATCCGGTGACGCTGAATGGCGGCAGCCTGTCGGACACGGGTACGGGCGCATCCGGCAGCTTTGATCTGCTCGGGGCGGTGTATCTGTCGGGGACGATTGCGGCCGGCGAAACGGTGAGCGTCCTGGGTCAGTCGGGCATCGACTCGGTGGCGAACTTGCAGGGCGCGGTCGTCAACGACGGCGGGCTCGTGCTGGACAGCCAGGCGGGCGGCGGGTACGCCGACGTGTCGAACAACGAGGGATGTTGCAACTCGCTCATCAACGACGGGACGCTCGACGCACAGGTCGAGGGCTCCAGTCAGGACTACCTCGAGACGAGTTTGACCAACAACGGAACCGTCGAGGTCAAGAGCGGCGAGCTCGACCAGGACCATGGGACGACCACGACGAACAACGGCGCGTTCATCACCGATTCCGGAGCGAGTCCCGGGTATGCGCTCACGAGCGGCTCCGCCTCGTTCGTCAACGACAGCAGCGGCTCGGTGACCAACGGCGGCGCGATCACGCTGTCGGGCGGCGCCTCCTGGACGCAGAACGGGGGCAGCGAGACGGGGGCGGCGGTACTGCTCGAGGGCGGCAATCTGTCCGACAGCGGAACTGGTGCGTCGGGCTCGTTCGACCTCGAGGACAGCGTCACCACATCCGGCACGATCGCCGCCGGCGAGACCGTGTCGGTACTTGGTGTTCCGGGCGTCAGTTCGACCCTGTTTGCGCCCGGCGCGATGACCAACAACGGGACGATCGTGCTCGACAGCCGGTCGGGCGGAGGTTCGGCCACCCTCGGCGGCGCCGGCTACGCCGCCGCGCTGATGACGAACAACGGCACGATCGACACGCAGGTCGAGGGCCCGAGCCTCGACTACCTGGAGGATCCGCTGCTGAACAATGGCGGCACCGTCGAGGTCAAGAGCGGCGTGCTCAAGGCGGACGCCGCGACCTCCGTCACCAACGCCGGGACGTTCACCGTCGACGCCGGCGCGCAGTTCGACGAGACGAATTCAGGCGCGAGCTTCACCAACGAATCCGGCGGCTCGGTGAGCGATCTCGGCTCGATCAGCCTATCGGACAGCGAGACCTGGTCCCAGGAGGGAGGCAGCACAACCGGCGCGCCCGTGACACTCGAGGGCGGGACCTTCAATGACGACGGTGACGGCGCATCGGGCTTCTTCGACTTCAAGGATACGGTGCTCGTCGAGGGGACGATCGCCGCCGGGGAGACGATCAGCGTGCTCGGGGTGCCGGGGGTCAATTCTGCGTTCTTCGGCCCCGGCCTGGTCGGCAACGATGGGACGATCGTGCTCGACAGCCAATTCGGTGGCGGGTCGGCGACGCTCGACGGCGCCGGGTACGCCGCAGCACTGCTCGTCAACGCGGGCACGATCGACACGCAGGTGGAGGGCAGCGGTAACGACTACCTCGAGGTCCCGTTCGAGAACAACAGCGGCGGCACGGTCGAGGTCAAGAGTGGCGAGCTGATCGCGGACGCCAGCACCTACATCCGGAACGGCGGCGACTTCATCGTCGACTCCACCGGGCAGCTCGACCTCACCAAGGGCAGCGATTCGTTCACCGAAGAATCGACCGGAACTCTGACGTTCGGCATCGACGGCACGTTCGGCCAGATCGTCCCCTCGAACGGAGCGACGATCACCGTCGACGGTGGCGCGATCGCCCCGGTCCTCCAGGGCGGCTACTCGCCGCCGGTCGGGACCGCGTTCGAGGTGATCCCCAACGACAACCCGACGCCGCCCGGTCTGTTCACGACGGTAGAGAACGGCTTCACGGTCGCGTATGTCGGGGGCACCAAGAGCTCGGTCGAGGTCGTCCGCGGTCCCGATTCGACCACGACCTCGGTGGCGTCGTCGGCGAACCCGCAGATCGAGGGCCTGCCGGTGACGCTCACAGCGGCGGTCACGCCAGGCCCGGACGGCTTCCCCAGCCCGCCAACCGGCACCGTCACCTTCTACGACAACGGAACCGAGATCGGGACAGGCACGGTCTCGACGACCGCCGGTGTCAGCACGGCGATGCTCACGACCTCCTCGCTGGCGCTCGGGTCCAACCCGATCACCGCGTCCTACGACGGGGACTCGAGCTATGCGGCCAGCCCGGCAAGCTCGCCTGCGCTAGACGAGACGATCACGCCAACGCTGCCGCCGACGGCGACGATCGGCTCGCCGGCGTCGGGCGGCACCTATACGGTCGGACAGGTCGTTCCGACAAGCTTCACATGCACCGAAGGGACCGGTGGCCCCGGGATCGTCTCCTGCACGGACAGCAACGGCTCGACATCCGGATCAGGTGATCTGAACACGGGCACGATCGGCCCCGACCAGACCTACAGCGTCACGGCAACAAGCGGCGATGGCCAGACCGCGACTGCGACGATCACTTACACGGTGGTGGCGGCGGAAGCAGCGCCGACGGCCCTGACCGCCGCGCCGCAGTTCGTGTTCTTCCCGCCGCCGAACGGGGTCGGATTCACCCTTGTCAGCGCGACGTTGACAAGCGGCGGCTCGCCGGTCGAGGGGATGTCGATCAGCTTTGCGGTCGGCAAGCTCCACGTCTGCACGGCGCAAACCAACCCAGAGGGGGTTGCGACCTGTACCCCGACATTCCTCGAGGAGCTCGAGGTGCTACTGGCCAACCACTACAGCGCCAGTTTCGCGGGCGACAGCGACTACCTGCCATCGAGCGCGACCACGGACGCGATCGAGCTGGGGTCCGGCCCGAAGGAGGCGCACGTGCTGCGCGCCAGAGAGCGGTATGACACCCTTGCGGGGCGCGGGACGCTGACGCGGGACGGGCTGCCGTATGCGACGCTGAGCCTCCGTGATGTTCGCGGAGCGCAGCGACTGCATCTGCGCGAGGTTCGCCGCTTGCAACGAGGACGCTACATCCTGACGCTGACGCTGGGGGACGGAATGAACGTTCGCAAGGCGGTGATCCTCAGGTGAGGCCAACCGCGCGCTCGAGGAACGCCGTGACCCGCGCCTTGTACGGCTCCCGGTCGGTCGCGGCGAGCAACGCGCCTGCCATCCGCACGGGGTCGCCGAAGAAGTAGTATTCATACAGGTTCTGGCGACCGGCGAAACCCGACACTGACAGGTCCCAAGCGAGGCGGAACAGACGCACGCGCTCGGGTCCTGCAAGCGTGGCCGCTTGCAGGTAGCGCTCGACGTCCGCCCGCGCGCTGCCTGCCACGTCGGCCTCCGTCGGGACGGCCATCAGGCCGCTGGCGCCGAACTTCCGCACGATCTCAGGCAGGCGTTGCGACACCCGCGGGAACCAGTTGCGTGCCGTGTTCAGCGGCTCCCAGGCGGGGGTGAAGACGCCGAAGGAGTTTGGCGCGGCGTCAGCCTCCGCCGCGCGGACGAGCGCGTGCAGGGTGCCGACGACGGCGATCACCTCGGCCAGGTCCTCTTGGATGTGCGTGAACTGCTCGATCCCGATCGCATCCGCCATCAGCGACAGCAGCCCGAGGAACGCCTCTGCCTTGGCGGTCGTGCGCGCGGTCACCTGATGTGTCATGTGCACGACCGCCGAGGTGTCGACGTAGAACGTGTTGCACAGCTCGGGATGGCCCAGCATGAACACGCGTTCCCACGGCACGCGCACATCGTCGAAGATGACGATCGCATCGATCTCGTCGAAGCGAGAACCGAGTGGGTGTCCGCGGCCGTAGTCGAGGTTTTCGCGGCAGACGAACCGGAGCCCAGGCGCGTCGCAATTGATCGCGAACGCGAACGAGAAGGGGGCGTGATCCGGCGTCGCCTTCAGCACCGTCGAGGGGAACACGAGCAGCTCGTCGGCGATCGGGCCGATCGTCGCCAGCATCCGGGCACCGCGGACGACGATTCCGTTGTCGTCCTGCGTCACCACGTGCGCCCCGAGCGCGCGTCCGTCGATCTGCTGGCCCGGCCCCACGGTCCGGTTGGCTTGCGGTGGGATCAGCGTGTGCGTCGTCAGCAGGTCCTCCTCGCGGACCTTCTCGTAGTACGCGCGGATGTTGTCGGCGAACCGCGGGTCGGCCTGGGCGAACCAGTCGCCCGCCTGGCTGAGCGCCATCAGCGACGAGTTCAGGTAGTCGCCGGTTCGCCCCAGGGTGCCGAGGCTGTGGTCGGCCCACGCCCTGAAACCGGCGCGTCTGCGCTCGAGATCGCGGGCGGACTCGGGCACCAGGAACGACATGCCGACGCGATCTCCCGTCAGCGGCGAGGCGTATGTCAGGACGTCGCGCAGCTCATTGTCGTGCTGGAGGTCGTAGAGCTCCGCGTAGCTGCGGGCGACGCCCGCGAGTGCGGGATGGTCGGTAACAGGGCCGGCGACCCGCTCGCCATTGATGTCCACCGTCGGGCGCGTCTGTCCGAGGCGAGCGAGGTATTCCTGGCCGGTGCGGGCTCCCATTTTGGCGGCTCCTCTCGTCGTTTGCCTCGCGCGCACCCACCGGTATATCAGATACGATCTGGTATAGGATGTCCGCTTGATGACCGATCTGCAGGCCCAAGCCGCGACCGGGCCGCTCCCCGATCTCGGGCTCCAGGCGCACCATATCGGTGGCGGATTCACCCCGAGCGCCTCAGGAGCGACTTTCGAGACCCTCAACCCCGCGACCGGCGAGGTCCTGGCGCTGGCGGCGGCCGGCGACGCGCCCGATGTCGCGGCTGCCGTGGCCGCCGCGCGGCGCGCGTTCGACGAGGGCCCGTGGCCGCACCTGAAGGCGGGCGAGCGGGCAGCGGTCCTGCGCCGGATCGCGAACGCGATCCGCGATCACGGCGAGGAGTTCATCGCGCGTGAAGTGGCGGACATCGGCATGCCCGTCTCGCAGATGAAGGGACTCGCGGCCCGTGCCGCGCAGAACTTCGACTACTACGCCGGCGTGATCACCGAGCTGCATGGCCGCTCGTTCCAGGTAGGCGACGAGTTCCTCAACTACACGATCCGCAAGCCGGTCGGCGTCGCAGGGCTGATCATGCCCTGGAACGCGCCGCTGATGCTGTCGACCTGGCGAATCGCGCCGGCGCTGGCGGCGGGTGACACGGTGATCCTCAAGCCGGCCGAATGGTCGCCGCTGACCGCGACGCTGCTCGCGAGCGTGCTCGAGGAGGTGGGCGTTCCCGCCGGAGTGTTCAACGTCGTGCACGGTTTCGGGGAGACGGCAGGCGCGGCCCTGTCGAGCAGCCCCGGGGTCGATCTGATCTGCTTCACGGGCGAGACGACCACTGGCAAGACGATCCTCGCCGCGGGCGCGCCGACGCTGAAGCGCTGCTCGGTCGAGCTCGGGGGCAAGTCGCCGGTCGTGGTGTTCGACGACGCCGACCTCGAGTTGTGCGTCGACGCCGCGCTCGCGCAGATCTTCACGATGAACGGCCAGCGCTGCACGGCCGGGTCGCGGCTGCTGGTTCAGGCGGGTCTGTATGAGCGGCTGGTGATGGCTGTCGCCGCGCGCGCGCGGCACGTCCGCGTCGGCGACCCGACGGACCCTCGCACCGAGCTCGGGCCGCTGATCCGCGAGGAGCACCTCGAGCGGGTGCTGGACTACATCGACTCGGCCCGTGCCCAGGGCGCGCGTGTGCTCGCCGGCGGACGCCGGCCCCCGGGCCGCGACCGCGGCTTCTTCCTCGAGGCGACGGTAATCGCCGACGTCGACGAGCACATGCGCGTGTTCAAGGAAGAGGTCTTCGGCCCCGTCCTCGTCGCGATGCCATTCGAGGACGAGGCCGACGCGGTCCGGCTCGCGAACGCGACCGACTACGGGCTCGCGGCATACGTGTGGACCAACGACATCCGGCGCGCCCACCGGGTCGCGCACGCGATCGACACGGGGATGTGCTGGATCAACTCGCAGAACGTGCGCGACCTGAGAACCCCGTTCGGCGGGGTGAAGGCGAGCGGGATCGGCCGCGAGGGCGGTGATTATGCATTCGACTTCTACTGCGAGACCGAGATCGTCCACGTCGCGCTCGGCTCGCACCAGATCCCGCGCCTCGGCATCACGGACGACGAGCGATGACGACGGTCGCCGACGTCCTGGGGGCGCCCCCGGGTACGCCGCCGTTCGACATCCTCCGCGCCGCGCTCGTCGAGCTGCGGGTCACCGACCTTGACGCCTCCGAGCACTTCTACCGGGATTTGCTCGGGATGATCGTCAGCGCCCGGACCAGCGACGCGGTGTTCCTGCGGGGTTGGGAGGAGCGCCAGCATCACTCGCTGATCCTGCGGCACGCCGATCGGGCCGCGGTCGCCCGGCTCGGGCTGCGCGTCCGGACCGAATCGGACCTCGATCTGCTCGCCGATCTGTTCACGGCGCAGGGCCTGCCGCTGCAATGGCTGGCGGCCGGCACCGAGCCGGGGTTCGGGCGGGCGCTGCGCGCGTGGGACCCGTTCGGCTACCCGCTCGAGTTCTTCCACGAGATCGGCCAGTTCGACACCCAGCACCAGCGCTTCGACCTGCACCGCGGCGCCCCGCTGCTGCGGTTCGACCACCTCAACTTCCACTGTCCGCTGGTCGAGCAGGCGTTCACCTTCTACCACGATCGGCTCGGCTTCCGCTGCTCTGAATACATCTCGACCGACAGCGAACCCGAGCGTGTCACCGGCCTCTGGCTGTACCGCAAGCCGAATGTCCACGACGTCGCCCTGACCGCTGGGACGGGGCCGCGGATGCACCACTTCGCCTACTGGGTGGGCGATCCGCTCGGCGTGGTGCGCGCGTGCGATCAGCTCGCCGGCGCCTCGCGCGCCGACGTGATCGAACGCGGTCCCGGCCGGCATGGCGTCTCCAACGCGTTCTTCGTCTACCTGCGCGACCCGGATGGACACCGGATCGAGCTCTACTCGTGCGACTACTGGACCGGCGACCCCGACCACCGGCCGCTCCGCTGGTCGGTCAACGACCGCCGCTGCCGCTCGTTTTGGGGAACGCGCGCGCCCGACAGCTGGTATGACGAGTCGAGCCTCGTGCTCGGCCCCGACGGCGAGCCGGTGGCGTTGCTGGCCGCGGGCGTCGACGAGCGCGACCAGCGCTCCGAGGTCCTGGCGTAGTGGCGCTCGAGGGGGTGGCGCTGATGGCGCCGGCCAGCGGGCCGGCGCCGACCAAGGTGGTCGCGGTCCACATCAACTACCGGAGCCGAGCCGCTCAGCGGGGGCGGCTGCCCTCAGAGCCGTCCTACTTCCTCAAGCCCCCGAGCTCGGTGTCGTCCGGCGGCAAGGTCGTGCGGCCCCGCGGCACCGAGCTGCTTGGGTTCGAGGGGGAGATCGCGGTGATCATCGGCAGGCGCGCGCGCGGCGTCGCCCCCGACCAGGCTCGCGCACACATCGGCTGGCTGGCCCCTGCGAATGACTTCGGCGTCCACGACTTCCGCTGGGCCGACCGCGGCTCGAACGTCCTGGCGAAAGGCCAGGACGGGTTCACGCCGCTCGGACCCGTGATTGCCGCCGGCGACCTCGACACGCGTGCGCTGCACCTGACGACGACCGTCAACGGCGCGGTGCGCCAGGATGCCACCACCGCCGAGCTGATCTTCCCGTTCGAGCAGCTGATCGCCGACCTGTCACGGTTCATGACACTCGAGCCGGGCGACGTGCTGCTGACCGGCACCCCCGCAGGCGTCGGGGTGGCGGTGCCCGGCGACGTCGTCGAGGTGACACTCGAAGGCGTCGGCACCGTCAGGAGCGAGATCGTCGAGAGTGACACTCCGCTCGCGCCGTACGGCGCGATGCCGAAGGTGACAGACGAAGCGCGTGCCGTCGCGGGGGCAGCCGACCCGCCGCGCGCGGCCGGGCTGGGCGATGACGCGATGCGGATGCTGCACCGAGTTTCGACGGCCACCCTCACGGTTCAGCTGAACCGCCGCGGGATCCAGACCACGTTTCTCGCCGGGCTGCGCCCGACGCGCCCCGATCTGCGGATGGTCGGTGTCGCTCGAACGCTGCGCTACGTCGCGGTGCGCGCCGACGTCCGCGAATCGCTGAGAGGCTCGCCTGACGCCCAGAAGCGCGCCGTCGAGTCGGTCGGCCCGGGCGAGGTGCTGGTGATCGAGGCGCGCGGGGAGGAGCGGGCGGGGACGATCGGCGACATTCTCGCCGCGCGCCTCGAGGCGCGCGGCGCCGCCGGGATCGTGACCGACGGTGGCGTCCGCGACACCCCCGGTGTGACCGAGCTCGACCTCCCGACGTACTACCGCTGCGCAAACGCCTCGTCGCTGTGGAACGAACACATTCCGCTCGAGCTCGACGTCCCGATCACGTGCGCCGGGGTGCTGGTGATGCCGGGCGACGTCGTCGTGGGCGACGCGGAGGGAGTCGTGATCCTGCCGGCCGGACTTGCTGAGGAGATCGCCCGGGACGCGCATGAGGTCGAGCAGCGAGAGCAGTTCGCGCTCGAGCAGGTGCGGGCCGGGGAGCCGGTGGCGGGGTTGTATCCGCTGAGCCCGGAGCGCGAGCCGGAGTACGAGCGGTGGCTCGCCGGCCGGCTCGAGGAGGAGCGACGATGAGCGGTGGAACCTCCGCCTCCGCCGCGAGCAGTCCGTTCGCCGCCGACCCGGCGGCGATCCGCGGCGCGATCACGCCGCTCGTCACCCCGTTCCACAGCGACTCCTCACTGGACCTCGACGCGATTTCGCGGCTGATCGATTGGCAGCTCGAGCGGGGGAGCCACGGCATCTCGGTCGGCGGCTCGACCGGCGAGCCGACATCCCAGACGATCGCGGAGCGGATCCAGGTGATGCGCAGCGCCGCCGCCGCGATCGCCGGACGCGTCCCGTTCCTGCCGGGCACCGGGACGGCGCTGATGGCCGAGACGCTCGAGCTGACCGCCGAGGCGGAGCGCCTCGGCGCCGCGGCTGCCCTCGTTGTCACGCCGTACTACGGTCGCGCCCAGCAGGAGGGCCTCTACCGCTGGTATGCGCGGGTCGCGGCCGAGTTCCCGCAGCTGCCAATCATCCTCTACAACGTTCCGGTTCGAGCGGCCGTCGACATCAGCCCGGCGACGGTCGGCCGGCTGCGCCGTGCGCACCCGAACATCGTCGGGATCAAGGAGACGACGCGCGACTTCGAGCACGTGTCCTACGTGCTCGACGAGGCGGGGACCGACTTCATCGCGCTGTCCGGGATCGAGCTGCTCTGCTATCCGATGCTGACGCTTGGTGGCCGAGGCCATCTGAGCTGCGTCGGCAACTTCGCGCCCGAGCCGGTCGCGCAGCTCTACGACGCGTTCGCCGCCGGCGACCACGCCCGCGCGCGAGCGCTCCACTACGCCCTGCATCCGCTCGTGGACGCGGCGTTCGCCGAGACGAACCCGGTCCCGGCCAAGTGGATCATGCACCAGCTCGGACTGCTGGGCTCGGCGCACGCTCGCGAGCCGCTCTCGCCGCTCAGCGCAGCAACCCAGAGCCGGGTGCGGGGCCTGCTCGAGCGGAGCCCGCACGTCGAGCTACCCGAGGCCACCAAGTCGCCACGACAACCATAACTGCACGGTATCCTGACCGGCGTGCAGTTCGTCCGGGGGCGTCGGGTCGTGTCGGCCCTCTTGGCCGTCGTCGCGGCCTTGCTCCTCTGCGCGCCGGCACCGCTCGCGGCCGCGGTGCTGCGAGCGTTGAGCGCGAGCCTCGTCTATTCGACGGCGAGCGATGAAACCGTGCAACGCCAGCCGCCGCCGGGCTCGTGTCACGCGATCGGGCAGGGGCTCTACTCGCGCCCTGATCCACGGTGCACCCCGGGCGCGCTCAACCCCGCCGTGACCCAGGCGACGATCGGCCAGACGATCTGCAGGTCCGGCTGGACCGACACGGTGCGTCCGCCAGAGTCGGTGACCGAGCGCGAGAAGGTCGCGAGCATGGCGGCCTACGGCGACCGTGGCTCGCCCGCCGATTACGAGTACGACCACTTCGTCCCGCTCGAGCTCGGCGGCGCGACCAACGACCCTCGCAACCTGTGGCCCGAGCCGGGCGCTTCACCGAATCCCAAGGACGCCGTCGAGGACGCGCTCAACGCGAAGGTGTGCGGCCGGCGGATGACGCTCGCGCACGCGCAGCAGGCGATCGTCGCAAACTGGGTGACACTCGCCCACCAACTGACAGGCGCCAACCCTGGCAACGCGCCCGCCACCTGCACGGCCACCGCGCAGTACAGCAGTCAGTATCACGACTACGACGTGTATGTTCACTCAAACCAACCGAACCAGACGGTGACTGTTGCTGACTCGGATGGCGGGACCGCCACGTGGCACACGGACGGCTCAGGCTACGCGGACGTGTACTTCGACGCGGGCAGCTCGGAGGCGGGAGAGACCGTGACGGTCAGGGTTGGCGCGGCCCTCTGCACGACGGCGCTCTGAAGTCGTAAGCGCGCTAGATTGCGCCAGCGACATGCCGGCCGAGCGACTGCTTCCGACGCCCGAGGCCGAGGCGATCCTCGAGCTGGTGCGCGACGTCGCCGACCGGGAGCTCTCGCCCCGGGTGGCGAGGGCGGAAGCGGCCCACGCCTTCCCGCGCGACGCGTTCGCGACACTCGGCGAGCTGGGGCTGCTGGCGATGCCGCTGCCGGACCGCTTCGGGGGCGGCGATCTGCCCTACGAGGTCTACCTCCAGGCGCTTGAGGAGATCGGCGGCGCCTGGGCGAGCGTCGGAGTCGGCGTCAGCGTGCACGTGATGTCGTGCTGGGTGCTTGCGAGGTATGGGACCGACGAGCAGCGAGAGCGCTGGCTGCATGAGATGTGCGGCGGCGAGCTCCTTGGGGGCTACTGCCTATCGGAGGCAGACGCCGGAAGCGACCCCGCGGCGATGCGCACGCGCGCGATCCGAGACGGTGACACCTACAGGATCAACGGCACCAAGGCGTGGGTGACACACGGCGGCGAGGCCGACTTCTACGTGGTGTTCGCCCGGACCTCCGACGATCGCCGCACGGGGATCTCGTGCTTCCTGGCCGCGGCCGACGCCCCCGGGCTCGAGGCCCAGGCTCCGGAGCGCAAGATGGGGATGACGGCCTCGACGACCGCGGCGCTCGCTTTCGACGATGTGGAGCTGTCGGCAGACCGGCTGATCGGCGGCGAGGGAAACGGCCTGTCGATCGCGCTGGCGGCGCTCGACTCAGGCCGGCTGGGGATCGCCGCGGTCGCGACCGGCCTGGCCCAGGCGTGCCTCGACTGCGCCGTCGGCTACGCGCGGGAGCGCAGGACGTTCGGGGTGCCGATCATCGACCACGAGGGGGTTGGGTTCATGCTGGCCGACATGGCGGCCGCGATCGAGACGGCGCGCGCGGTCACGCTCGAGGCCGCACGCCGACGCGATCGAGGCCTCTCGTTCAGCCGTCAGGCGGCGATCGCCAAGCTCGTCGCGACCGACGCCGCGATGAAGGTCTCGACCGACGCCGTCCAGATACTCGGCGGTGTCGGCTACACGCAGGACTTCGCCGTCGAGCGGATGATGCGCGAGGCGAAGGTGATGCAGATCTTCGAGGGCACCAACCAGATCCAGCGGCTCGTGATCGCCCGCCATCTCGCCCGCGGCTGAGTGGCCGCGGGCGACCGCGCTGCTCGCCCTCGACCAGGGGCTCGTGACGAGCGAGATCGTGCCGATCACAACGGTGTGACAATCCGGCGCACGATGCGGGTGAGATTCGGAGTGGTCGGCGCCGGCATCGTCGGCCTCGCGGTCGCGCGGCGCCTCCAACAGGTCGTGCCCGGCGCCGATGTCACCGTGCTCGACAAGGAACTCGTCGTCGCCGCGCATCAGACCGGGCACAACAGCGGCGTCGTGCACGCCGGCCTGTACTACGCGCCCGGCTCGTTGAAGGCGACCCTGTGCCGGCGCGGCGTCGGCCTGCTCGAAGCATTCTGTGCCGAGCAGGCGATCCCCTACGAGCGCTGCGGGAAGCTGGTCGTCGCGCGCGAAGCATCCGAGCTGCCGCGCCTCGACGAGCTCGAGCGGCGCGCCCGCGCCAACGGCGTGCCGGGTCTGCGCCGGCTGACCGGCACGGAGCTTGAGGAGATCGAGCCTCACGCCCGTGGCGCTGCGGCGCTCCACTCGCCGGAGACCGCGATCGTCGACTTCAGGGCGGTCGCGCGCGCGCTCGCGCGCGACCTCGAGGGCCGCGGGGGCGAGCTCCGCCTCGGCTTCTGTCTGTCGGCGATCGAGCGCCGTGGGGGCGAGATCAGGCTGAGCGACGGGCTGGCCGAGGACGTCGCGTTCGACCGCGTGGTGCTGTGCGCGGGGCTCCAGTCCGACCGGGTGGCACGCCTGGCGGGCGATCCGCCTGATCCAGTGATCGTCCCGTTCCGCGGCGAGTACCTGCGCCTCGTCCCGGAACGCGAGCGACTCGTCCGGGGCCTGATCTATCCCGTGCCGGACCCGCGATATCCGTTCCTCGGGGTACACTTCACGCGCCGGATCGGCGGTGGCGTCGACCTCGGCCCCAACGCGGTGCTCGCGTTCGCGCGGGAGGGCTACCGGCGCCGCGACGTCTCGCTGCGGGACCTCCGCGCGACGCTCGCCGCGCCAGGCTTCCAGCGCCTCGCGCGCCGCCACTGGCGGATGGGCGCGCGCGAGCTGCTCGGGTCGCTGTCGCGCCGGGCGTTCATCGCGGAGGCGCGCGGGTTCATCCCCGAGCTGCGCGTACATGACGTCGAGTCGGGGCCGGCCGGCGTCCGGGCGCAAGCGGTCGATCCCGACGGCTCGCTCGTCGACGACTTCCGCATCAGCGAGCGCGACGGCGTCGTCGTCGTTCGCAACGCTCCCTCGCCGGCCGCGACCTCCTCGCTCGCGATCGCTGAGTACATCGTCGAGCGGGTCGCGTCCTAACGGACGGTCAGGAGGGCCGCGCTGGCCGGCGGCAGCTCCACGAAGAAGCTGCCGGCCCGTGCCCGGACACTGGTCAGCTTCTGCCTTCCGGCGAGCACGCCGGTTGCGCTCAGCGCGCCGAAGCTCTGCCCCGCGAGCTCGACCCCGGAGCGAGCCGTCAGCCCGGGCGCCCGCAGGCGCTCGACCGTCGCCGCGCGGGCGCCGAGCGGCGAGCGGACGGCCAGCTCCAGCGTCCGGCTGGGCGAGACGTTGATCAGCACGACGCGGACGGCCCCGTCGCGTCCGAGCGTGGCCCACGTGCGCAACGACGGTGCCTGCTCGTGCGTGGTCGGGAGCAGCCGCGAGCCGGCGGGCGCTGCACGGTCGAACAGCAACAGGCCGTAGTAGAGCGGCGCGACCTGCGCCAGCCAGCGCGTGCCGACCTGTGCGAAGGTGAAGGGCTGGTACATGGCGCCGGCGAGCGTGTGGATGTTGACCCCCTCGACCCCGTCCTGGGCCAGCTCGAACAGCGCCTCGACGGCCCACAGCGCCGAGGCGAACGTGTTGCTGACGCCGTTGGCGCCCTTGCACGAGACCGAGTTGAGCTCGTCGACTCGAAGCGGCAGCCGGAGTGCCCGGGCGCTGCTGATCGCCTGCGCCAGGAACGTGACCGGCCACTGCGCGGCGGCGGGCGACAGCAGGTTCGGGATCGTCGGGTAGTGCGGCGAGCTTCGCTTCGTGAAGCAGCGGTCGAGCGGGTAGACGTGGAACGTGATCAGCCGGACCCGCGGGTTGCTGGCGACGAACGGCATCACGGCCGCTACCCACTTCGGAGCGCCCGACGCGGGACCGACGAGTGGCACGCTTCCTGGCAGCACCGCGCTGATGCGCTCGAAGTCGGGCACGTACGCTGCCACTGGATAGCGGCCGTGGCGCCCGCGGACAGCGACTCCGCGCGCGGTCGTGTACCAGGTCCCGCTGCGGTACAGCTCGGGCTCGTTTCCCAGCTCGAAGCCGGCGATCAGCGAGCGCCCGAGGCCGTGCAGCAGCGACAGCGCCTCGGTCTTCGCGATCGCCTTGCTGTCGGTCTCGAGGTTGATCCCGAGGATCAGCCGGGCGCCGAGCGCCCGCGCGGTGGCCCGCACGACGTCGACCCACTGGGGCCCCAGCGAATACCTGATTCCGCCGGGCGTCCGCATCCCCGGCACCGGCCACCAGGTCCAGTCGGTCGAGTCGCCGCCGAACCGGAGTACGGGGTGGCCCGACGGCGCCAGCGCGCGCACGAGCCGGACGAACGTCTCGTTGGGAGCCGACGGATCGTCGCCGAGATACGCGGTGGCCGACGAGTACTCGATCGACAGGCCGATGAACGCCCGGGGGACGGGCACGCCCGCCGGCGTGCCCGCAACCGTCACCTCGATCGTCGGGGTTCCGGCGAGCGCGCCGCTCCACAGGACGAGCACTACTACTACCGCCGCCAGCGTCAGCCCGAGCGCCACCGGTCCAGGACGCAGACGCAGTCGCGCTGTGGGCTTGACGTGGAGACTCAGAGCCGCGCTAGCCTACTCGGCCGCCCAGCGGCTCGCCGCTGATCACAACTTTCGGGGTACCTTGGGTCAGGTGAGCCAAGCCGCCGACACGCCACCGCTCGAGGCGCTGATCACTCCGGCGATCCGTCGCGACCCATCCGGCCGCAACTGGCTGCCAGGGCTGCTGGCAGCCACCCCACACGGTGGGGCGCGGCTCGGTGAGCTGGCGGCGCAGCCGGGCTCGATCTCGACGTCGCTGTCAGTCAACGGGGTAGGCGGGCGGCCTGCCTGCTTCGACCATCCGGCCGTGCCGCCGCGCGAGCTGCTCGCCTGGCTGATCGACCACCCTGAGCGCCTTTCCGTCCCGGCCGCCGCGGCGGGAGACACAGCCGAGACGGTGCGGCTGCGTGGTTTCCTGATCCGGGACGATCCCCCCGGCTCGCGCGCCCGGGCGCAGGAGCGGGCCCACGAGCTGCTCCGCTCGCAGTTCGGGCACGCCTGGTGGCGCTTCGAGGACGCCTCGCCTCCGGCATGCGTGCTGATGAGCGATCGGCTCGTGCTCACCATCCAGAGCGACGAGGACGATCCGCTCGCACCGTCGACGCCCTGGTATCCGGCCCGGACCCGCCTTGTGCGTGACCTCGAGGCGGCGCGCCAGCTCGTGGGCGACCGGCGGTACGCGTCGCTCCTGATCGCGGGCAGCGCTGCCGTCGCCGAAGCGGTCGCTGCGAGCATCGCGGATCTGGTGCAAGCCGGCACGCCGCACCTGGCGGCGGCCGAGCGCGCGGAGCTGGCTGACGCGTTCTTGGGGGTGGTCGCCTACGACGCCGCCAGGCGCGCCCTCGGGCCGGCGCCGTGAGGGCCGGCCGCGATCGCGACCACGTTCAGAGCCGGTAGCTTCCCATCTCTGAGCGCCGCGAGGGGCACCGGCGCGAACCGCTCGAACCGCGGCGGCCCTGCCGACCACCACCGGCGCGCGACCGTGAGCACCGGCGCAAACAGCTCGTAGTCGAGCTCGGCCAGCAGGTCGGCAGCTCCCGCGGGCGTCTCGCCGAGCGCCCGCCAGCTCTCCGGGCACCAGTCGAACAGCAGCGCCGGCCGCGTTGTCGCGAGCAGGCTGCGCGCGCCACGCAGCACCGCCGGCTCGGTCCCGCCGACCACGATCCGAACCAGGTCGAGCCGGCCGTCGGGTAGTCCTGCCGCAGTCAGCAGCTCGTCCAGCCGCGTCGGGTCGCCGCCGATGATCTCGACCTCGGCGGACAGGCCGTTGCGCTCTGCCTGCCTGCCGATCGCAGCGCGGTTGGCGGTCGACGGCTCCACCGCGACCACCCTGCCCGGCCGGCAGCGAGCCGCCATCAACACTGTCGTCACACCCGCGCCGGCGCCGGCGTCGACGGCCGTAGAGCCGGGGGCCAGCAGCCGGCCGATCGCCGCCTCCGCCTCGGGCGCGTACGTTCCCCACAGGTACACCGACAGCGCGACCGGGTCGCGCGGGTCGACCTCGATCCGCGTTGCGAACGGTCCCTCGGCGACCACCGTCCCACGGGCCGCGCGCCGCGCGAGCGCCGACATCACGACCCGCCCGCCCCCGCGCACTGGAAACCTCCGCCAGACCGCCGTCTCGAGCGCCATCGCCGGGCAAGGATCGCAGACGGGAGGGCCCTTAGGGCCGCCAAACGCGGTAGCCGAAAGTGTCCGCTGGCTAACCTGAGGCCGCGATGAGCACCGCGGCGACACCTGAGGCGCGCGACCGGTTGCTGCAGGCCTGGCGCGGAGAGATCGTCGCGGGGCGGATGTACGAGCTGATCGCACGCCGGCTGCCAGAGCGCGAGGCCGGGATCCTGCGGCGGATGTCGGCCGCCGAGGCGGGTCACCGCGGTCGGATCGAGGGGCGGATGCGCGAGCTGGGGATCGGGATCCCGCCCGAGAGCGGTGTGCGAATCTCGACCTGGATGCGGCTGCAGGCACGGATCGCGCCGGTCGATCGCCTGCTCGCCGCGCGCGAGGCCGCCGAGGACGAGGAGGTCGATGACGTCTACAGGCGCAGCACCGGCGACGCGGACACCGACGCGCTGCTGCGCGAGATCCGGCGTGACGAGCGATCTCACTCGATGGCGGTCGGCGAGATCCGCTCGGGCGCGGCGGTCGACGGGTCGACGGGCGCCGCCCCGGCGCCGGCGCTGACCCCCACGCAGGAGCGTGCACAGGCCAGTCTCGACAAGATCATGCGGCGCGAGAAGGGCTCGCATCGGACCGGCGGCGGCTGGATCGGCGGCGCGATCTACGGCGCGAACGATGGACTCGCGGCGGTGTTCGGCATCGTCGCGGGCGTCTCCGGCGCGACCAATGGCTCGAGCTTCGTGCTGACCGCCGGCCTCGCGGGCGCGATCGCCTCGGCGCTGTCGATGGCGACCGGCGCGTTCCTCGCCGAGCGCTCGACGGCCGAGGTCGCCGCTGTCAACGTCGCCCGCGAACGGCAGGAGATCGCGGAGCATCCCGAGGAGGAGAGGGAGGAGCTGTCGCTCTTCTACCAGCTGAAGGGCATCGACGAGGAGACCGCCAACTCGATGGCCGAGCAGCTCTCACGCAACCCGGACGCGATGCTGCGGGCGCTGGCGGTCGAGGAGTTCGGTGGCATGGGGGACACGGGCAACCCGGTCGAGGCGGCGCTCGCCGGCGGCATCTCGACCGGCCTGGGCGCGCTCGTGCCCGTGATTCCGTTCATCTTCATGACGGGCACGCTGGCGACGATCCTGGCGGCGATCATCTCGCTGCTCGGGCACTTCGTGGTGGGTGCGCTGAAGTCGCTCGTGACGCTGCGCAGCTGGTGGTGGGCCGGGCTGGAGATGACGCTCGCGGGCATGATCGTCGGTGGCGCCGCGTTCCTCGTCGGCCTCGCGCTCCCGACCTAATCGGGCCACTGAGCGGGCTCCTGGTGTCCCCCGCCGGCGGGGGACACCAGGCGGGCTCCTAGCCGGCGTCGATGATCTCGACCGCGCCGAACCCCTCGAGCGGCCCGTCGATGAAGAAGATCTCGATCGTGAT
>Ga0302235_10000244_pt1 | contig 46119 bp, 49 predicted proteins | sample II_Palsa_N3_3_FD_193577 | JGI IMG/M metagenome (GOLD analysis project Ga0302235, IMG submission 193577) | Peat permafrost microbial communities from Stordalen Mire near Abisko, Sweden - II_Palsa_N3_3 | ecosystem: Environmental > Terrestrial > Soil > Palsa > Peat permafrost | place: Sweden...
GCAAGCGTGCCGAGGGCCTGAGCGATGAGACGGTGGCGAAGATCCGCCGGCACATGCACGCGATGTTCGCGTTCGCGCAGGACGCCGGGCTGCTCACCGTCAACCCGGCGAGCGCTCCACGCAAGCGCGGCCAGAAGCGGCGTCGGCGGGCACGCGGAACGGCGCTCAGTCCTGCGCAGATCGCGCGGTTTCTAAACGAGTGCTCGCCACGATGGCGGTTGTTCTTCACGGTTGCGCTCGACACCGGCCTACGCCGCGGCGAGATGATCGGGCTGCAGCGGGGCGACGTGGCCCTGCTTGAGCGTGTCATCTACGTGCGTCGCAGCATCGGCGCGTATGACGATCCGGAGGAAAGCGACTACGACGAGGATGCGCTGACGACGAAGACCGAGGCGGGGGAGAGGCTCGTGCCGATTCTCGATGGCGCCCAGGAGGCGTTGGAAGCGGTGTTGACGGCAGCCGTGGACAAGCGTGACGAGGCGCCTGTGTTCGCCACGGTCGAGCGCAAGCGTGGTCGTGATGGCGCGATGCGTCCGACCGGCCGACCGCTGAGCCCGCGCATGGTCACGAGGGTGTTCCGCCGCTACGCCGACCGCGCGGGACTGCCGAAGACGATCCGGTTGCACGACCTGCGACACACGGCGATCACCAATGCGATCAGCCAGGGCGAGGACATCATGCTCGTGTCGGCGTTCGCCGGTCACGCCAAGACATCGACCACCGTAGACGTGTACTCCCACCTGCTGCCGAAGCGCGCACACGAGGCGGCGCGCAGGATGCGCTCGGTGTCCGCTCCCGAGGCGCACGCAGAACGCACGAATGGTATGGGACCCTGACAATCGGCCGATCGGACGGAAATGGCATCCTTTGAGCACGATGGCTGACGAGACGACCGATAAGGCACGCAAACGGTGCCTTGCGTGTCATGGCGTTGGATGGCACTCGATCATCGAGGAGCTTGATCCTAGCGGTTGGACGGCATGTCTCGCCTGCGGCCAGACCGGCTGGGCAGATGGCGTGGGTGAGCCGATACCTCGGCCTCCCGAACCGCAGAATGAACCTGCCTGACAAATACCATGACACGAGATAGGCTGCTCGTATGCCGATGCTCTATATCGCCGTGCCCGACGAGGAGCGCCACGCGCTCTTGGACGCACTTCGGCAGCTGGACCTCGGCGATGCCAAAGTGGTCGATGCAACCGAGGATCCGAGGAAGATCGGACTCCTGATTTCGGACATGACCGATCCTCACCAGGCGACGGAGCGTGTGGGCTTGATCCTCGATGAAGCGAGCCGTGTCGCTGGTCGACCATTTCGGGCCGCCGCCACGGGTGAGACGTTCTGGCCCGAGACTGGCGAGAAGCTGTAAGGCGGCTCCCCACGTGGCTTCCCACAAACTTCCCACAAACGACGCCGGACAACACGAGATCGAGCTGCGGCTAGAGGCCCCAAAGCCCCGTAAACACGGGCCATCAGACGCATAGGCCGGCATTGCTGAGCCGTCTGATCGAATCGACAAGGCGGAGGTCATTGGTTCGAGCCCAATATCGCCCATCACCCGAATCCCCTTTCCTAGAGCGGAGTTGCTGGCACCGCCAGCGCCGCCGGGAAGGGGTTCGGGACTGGCCGCGTCCTCCCCGCGTCCTCCATCGTGGGTTCGAGTCGGGCTAGAGATATTCGCCATTGCCTTTCTGGTAGGCGTCCAGGTCCTGTGACGCATTTTTGCCGCCGGGTCCGTAGTCGTGGGCAACGAGTAGGGCCGGGACGCTGCCGTACACGACCTTCACGATGGCCGCCTCGGCACGCTTGTCGTGTCCTGCGACGAAGAACGCACCACGAGATGTCTTCTCGCCGCAACCGCACCAGCATGTGCCCGTCGGGATGAGCGTCGTCATATCGTCTCCCTTGAGTTAGGTTCAAGAGCAAGATCCTTGACCTTGCTTCTTGAAATGTAGCACGAAGGGCTCGTCCCCGCGATCTTTCTGCCGACTACGCGCTCGCCACCAGTGGGCAACGTGATTCGTGCGGGGTGTGCTGTGGCTGCACACGGGGAGGACCCGCGCACATACCCCGGCCCTGGCCAACGCCTAGTCGTGCGAATGGTCTACGACTTGACTTGGCGCAGCGGGGTTGGGGCTCCCGCGCCGTTGAACGTCGCGTCGAGCGTGTCTGCCAGGGCTGCCTCGACGCTGGGGAACAGGTGGCCGTAGCGATCGAGCGTCGTTGTGATCGAGGCGTGGCCGAGCCGGGCCTGGATCAGCTTCGGGTGCGCTCCGGCGGCGATGAGTAGGGAAGCAAAGGTATGGCGCTTATGCGGAATTCCGCATAAACGCCACACGTTCGGCACGGCGATGGCTGGCACCGGCGTTCCCATGCGGACCTTGCAGGAGTGGATGGGGCATCGGGACATCGAGACGACCCAGCGCTACGCGGACTATTCGCCGAGCGCGCACGAGTCGGCGTTTGTGGAGGCGGCCTTTGGGTCGAGTGGCAGCAGCCGTCCGCTCGCCTCGCAGGCGACGTGACGGTGCTCAAAGATGCCTAAGGATCGGACTCGACGCCGCTTCTTGGCTCCCGATGTGCAACTCGTCATAGAGCGTTCGAGCGAGCACCCCGTCGAGTACGCGATCGTGCTCCTCGTGTTGCGGGACAGTCGCTGGCGCACGGTGCGGACCTTCGACAACGCCCACGATCCGAGCGAGCACCACGAGCACGCATACGTCGGCCTGGAGAAGCAGCCTCCCACCGTCACGTATGGCCCGGTGAACGATGCGATGTATGCCGCCGAACTCAAGCTGCTGCGCGATTGGCGCGATATCGTTCAGGCTTGGGAGCACATGCAATGAGCGAGATCACCGACAAGACCGACGAGCTGTTCATGGCGGCGTCGCGTAGCGACGACGATCTCGGCTACCCGGCGGATGTTGCGTTCGTTCCCAGCGATGAGGAGTGGACCGACGACGTTCTCTGGCGCAACCTGATCGAAGGGCAGGCGACCGTCCTTGTCGGCGAGGACACCGAGTTGCTGCTGGTGCCGCTGCGCCGCGGCGTAATCGACCGGCTCACGGGCCGTGTGTCCGTCAGCGTCGCGCCCCGAACGCATGGGCACGCCTCGTCCTACGCGACGTTGAGTCGCCTTGGGCGTCACCCGGTGCGCCAGATGCGCGCCCTCGCGCACGCCTGACTTGCCGGCAAGCACCTGAGCTAGTGCAGCGTTCCCGAGGGGGCTGTCGATCAGCGGCGCTGGTAATGATCGCTCGCGCACCTGCTTTTCATTCGCAAAGGCGCGTCTGCGGGTGTCATCTAGCGTGGCCCCGCACTCCTGTAGCGCAATAGCTGCGATCCGGTACGGCACCAGGTCGCCGAGACGGGCAGTTCCGAGTGTCCCGTGGTGTTGGTTTTGCTTGGCCGGACACTGGGCGCTATGAACATCTAGACTCAAAGTGCATCGCCCTCGGGATCGAGCTAGGCTCGTCAGAACCATTCTGCCTTCGCCCGGTCAGTGCGGATCGGACGTACAAATCGAAAGAGAACTCCAATGAGCGACCTACCGAACGTTGTCCTCGTCCACGGCGCGTGGGCCGACGGATCCAGCTGGAGCGACGTGATCGAGCGCCTACAGGCAAAGGGCTACAACGTCACCGCCCCACAGTTCCCCGAGACCTCGACCGAGGACGACGTCGCCCGCCTGCGGCACGTCCTCGCCCGCCAGAACGGCCCGACCGTCCTCGCCGGTCATTCCTACGGGGGGCAGATCATGACCGCGCTCGGCTCGGACGCGCCCAACGTGATCGGCCTCGTCTACGTCGCCGCGTTCGGGATCGATGAAGGTGAGTCGCTGGGAGCGCTCCTCGGCGGCGGACCACCGACTCCGTCGCTCGCGAACTTGATCGTCGACGAGCAGGGATTTGGATGGCTCCCCGAGGCCGACTTCGTAGGTCACTTCGCTGCCGATATCGATCCCGCTCAGGCTCGGGTTCTCTACGCGGTCCAGCAGCCCATCTCGATGAGCACCTTCGACTACACCATGGGCGAGCCGGCGTGGAAGTCGTTGCCCTCCTGGTTCGTGGTCGCCGCGAACGACGAGGCGATTCCAGCTGACGCCGAGCGGCAATTTGCCCTGCGCATGGGAGCCACCACGGTCGAGGTCCCCTCAGGGCACCTCGCGATGGTCACCCACCCCGACGCGGTTGTCGAGCTCATCGAGGCGGCGGCGAGCGTGGCGCCCAGCGCAGCCCCCTAGGCGATCCGATGCCCACCGAGGCCGTGGGGAGCGATTACCACGGCGCGCGCAAGCAATGCGCCCCGACTCCGTAGTCAGGGAGCTTCGTGGGCGGGTGTCGTCGGCTCCGCCACGAACCTAAGATGCTTCGAGCTTGACGAGACTCACGCCTAACTTCTTCGCGATCCCGTTTGGCTTAGCCGGCCTGGCGGGCGTGTGGCGCTTGATGAGCTTGGACTACGGCACTCCGGGAGGTATCGCCGATGCGCTGTCGGTTGCGGCGGCGGTTGTCTGGCTGTTGGTCATCGCGGGCTCTCTCGCGCGAATGGTCCGCTCACCACACTCAGTGCTGGCCGAACTCCGAGATCCAGTTTTCTCACCGTTCTGGTCGCTTACGTTCATCATCGGCATGCTGCTGGCCGGAGAGCTGGGCGCGCACGCACCCGGTCCGGCGAAGGACTTGTTCGTCGCCTTCTTCATCGCCACCGTTCTGATGGGCGGATGGCTAACGGGCGAGTGGATCGCTGGAGAGCTCGACCAGAGCAAGCTTCATCCCGGCTATCTGCTCCCCACGGTCGCCGGCGGCCTTCTCGGCGCCGAGGGCGCAGCCCAGTTCGGCTTGCGAGGCATTGGCTGGATGAGCTTCGGCATCGGCATGCTCTGCTGGCTCTTGCTCGGCTCGTTGATCCTCAACCGGCTGCTGCTTGTCAAGCCACTTGCGCCACTCTTGCAACCGACTCTCGCGATCGAGCTCGCGCCGCCCGCGGTCGCAGGGAGCGCCTACTTCCTGCTGCACGGATCGGTCCCCACCGCATTCGCGTACGCGCTGGCTGGCTACACGGTCCTGATGGTGCTTGTTCAGCTGCGCTTGCTCCCCCTCTATGTCCGGCTGAAATTCAACCCCGGCTTCTGGTCCTTCACGTTCTCCTGGAGCGCCGTCGCAGCGATCGCGCTGCGCTGGCTCGCCGTTGAGGCGCCCGGCGGCCAGACGCTCTACGCGTCGTTAGTGGCGGGCGCCATCAGCCTCCTGGTTGCCGCCGTCGCAGCGCGATCATTGCTCGCGGTCGCACGAGGAGAGCTCCTACCGCCTAGTGCTGCTGCTCCCGCCGTGACGGTAAGAGCGCCAGCACGTTGAGAGGAATGACAGAAAACCGACGATCATCAGGCGCTCATCTGCATAGTGGCCTCAGGCTACTCGTCTGGTCGGCGATCCGCTCAGGCTGCTTTCAGGTTTGGCTGAGGTTTCGGGTTCTTCGTGTGCTCTGCCCTCCGCCGGCGTGCCCAGGCGTCTGGCGCATTGCCCTGCGACACCGTCTACCCGTCCGAGCTGAGCGCCACTTGGGCCGCCGTGCGGTCGAGGTACGCTTCCCAGCGCATGATGCGTCCGTCGCGAATCCTGTAGATGTTGACGAAGGCTGTCTCGACGTTATGGCTGGTCCCCGCGAGACGTCCGACGTTTGCGATGAGCACGAAGATTCGCGCACCATGATCGACGATCTCCACGACCTCGACTCCGTACCTCTCCCACGAAACGAGCCAGTCCAGCCAGGCCTGGTGGAACTCGTCCAGTCCGACGTAGACGCGCGTTCCGGGTAGTTCCGGGACGACGGATTCAAAGTCGGGCTCCAAGAGGCCGCCCGCCTCCTCGACAAAGCGAGCCCAGACATCGCCGTTGCTGTGTTTCAGGGGTAAGCGAGCGTCCGGCGATCACTGACTCGGGCTATCGCTCAGGACGAACACGAGGCGTGCGATCAGCGCCGCAAATCGCGCGGGCTTGGTAGCAATTTTGGTAGCAATTTGAGCGAACCCGAGCTGATCTGAGGGCACTAAATCCCAATAAAACCGGGCTATCTGGCCCTACCTGAGCCCCAGAGGCGAGTTCGAGCCCAGTATCGCCCATCGTATTAACAGCCGTTCTCGGGGACTCTGAGGCGCTGTGGGTGGTTTGTGGTCCCGCGGTGGTCGTCCGCGCGGCTTGGGCGCTCAGCGGAGCGTCGTCTTTCGCGTTTCTCGCTCTCACGAGCGTCTCGCCAGGCGCCAACGGGTCGAGCGATCCGCCTCGAGCGCTTTGGGCTCTGTGGTGGCAATGAACTCGTCGAGCACCTCGACGAAGCGCTTGGGCTCGTCCAGCTGGGGGAAGTGACCCGAGTCCTCAAAGACCTCCAGACGACTGGTAGGGACCTGGGCGTGCGCGCTGTGGGCGTGAGAGACGGGGATCAGCGTGTCGTGCTGGCCCCAGACGAAGAGCATCGGCGCGCGTTCGGCCAGGTACAGGCGATCAGTGGCGTCGACCCGCTGGCCACTGGGCTCGACGACCGAGCGCACCGTGCGCAGGAAGGCTTCACGGGTGACCCGGTCGGCGAGCGTGGCGTGGCCGCGGGCGCTTTCGCGCAGATCCGTGCCGGGCGGCAGGCCGACGGCTCCCATCATTCTTCCCACTATCCGCCCGGCATGGAGCAGCCGTCCGTTGGTGAGGATCGGCAGGACGTACTCGGCACCGGGAAGGGTGGCCGCGCGGAGCAGCAGGCTGACCTCGCGGCCCAGGCCGCCGCTGTCCACGAGGATCAGCCGTTCGCAGCGCTCGGGGAACTGGTAGGCCATCTGCATCGCAACGCCGCCCCCGAGCGAGTGCCCGACGAAAGTGGCCCGGTCATGTCCGAGCTCCTGCAGGATGTCGCGCACGAGGCTCGCGTGGGCGCCCAGTGAATAGTCGCCCGTCGGCTTGGCGGAGCCGCCATGGCCGAGCAGGTCGGGTGCGATGACCGTGAAGTGCTTGGCAAGGCCGGGCATGACCTGCGCCCAGGTCGTCGAGTCCGACGTGATGCCGTGAATCAGCACCACCACCGGGCCGGCTCCGGCCTGGCGATAGGCGTAGCGGTTGCCGTGCAGGGTGACAATGCGAAGCCGGTACGCCTTCATTGCAGTCAACGCTCCTGTGCTGTTCTGGGCCCGGCCGAACGGTACCGCTCGAGGCCTTTGACGGAGGGCAGCCCGGCACGCGCCGGCCGCGGTAAAGAGGTGGGCGCCCGACCGCGGGACGCGGCCCGGCGCCCGATCTCGTCATTCCTACCCGTTGACCAACAGCCGAAGGAGGGTCCAATGGACGTCGAGGTCTGGTCGGACATCGAATCCCCTGACGCCATGTGGGCAAACGACGGCTCGAGACTGGGTGGGAGCGGAGCCAGGTGCTGTTGTGCCGCTGGTGGCGTGCCGGTTGCGTACGTCAACGTTCTCAGGCGATCCGCGGATGCCGCTCTAGCAAGCCAGGTTTCGCACCCTCCAACCAGTATGGCCCATCGCAGCAAAGTCGTGATTTGCCGCCTACGCCGCGACACCCGAGCGGTTCCTCCGCCGCCCACCACAACCACCAGCGCTGCCAACCGCCGCCTGGATCAACAAGCCCACGACAGAAGGAAGCTGCTCACTCAATTCGACGACCACGTATTACATTGCTTGGTGCGATAGTAAGAGGCGAACGAGGTTTTCGGCGCCGGGGGCGGGGCCGGGTGCTCGGAGGACCTACCCCGCAGCGGCGCAGACCTTCAGGCCGAGGCTCTCCGCAAGCTTGCTGTCTGACGCTGTAGTCCGTTCGAGGGATCCCGAAAAGAACCTCTGCCGTTCGAGTTCCTGGTTGGTCAGCGAGCCAGCGAAACTGGACACCTCTGCCGCTTCGTGGGCATAGCCGGCGAGGAGCCTGTCGATAGCCGCCGCCTCACTGGGCGGCTGCGGAAGTGCTTGAAGCTTGGCGTCTGCCGCGCGGGCGAATACGACGGACTGCCGTATGAGTTCCTGCAGCTGAGCTCTCGCCGCTGCCGTTTCATGCGTCAGTGTTTGGACGCGTGCATCGAGGGGCTCCTGCTGGGAGTGCAGCGCCCGGCAGATTGCGTCCGCCGCGGCGATGAAGCGCGCCGTTGTGGCACTCGATGTTGGCGTCCCGGCCGAGGTCTCCGCGTGAACGCTCGCGCTCGGCGCGCCCGTCGATCCGCAGCCGGCGACTGCCATTGCAACGAGCGTCAGGAGGAGGGCGGAGCGCCGGCGCACGGCCCCGACACTATCTGCTGAGCCTCCGAGGAGGCGGTTCTTGCGCGCGCGCAATGCTCAATTTGATCTGTAGCGGCGCTCGCCGTCGAGCCGGAGGCACCCGATCCCCGGGAGGAAGCGGCCGACGCGGGTGGCGTAGACGGTGTATCGCTCGCCGTGAACCCTTATGAGGTAGGGCTCCTCGATGAGCCGTGTCTGCAGCTCGAGGGCCACCATCAGGAGAACGGCTCCCGCGATCGTCACGGCGTTGGGAGCGAGTAGGGCGATGCCGATGAAGGAGGGGATCATCGCCGCGTAGATTGGATTGCGCACGAGCGCGAAGGGCCCGCCGGTGACCAGCTCGGTGCGCTCGGCGGGATCCACGCCGATCCGCCACTCGTCGGCCATCGCAAACTGCGCGAACGAGACGGTCGCGATCCCCAGAGCGGCGAGCGCGCCGCCGAGGATCCTGGCGCCCTCGCCGTCGAGTGCGTCGAGGGCGCTCAACGCGTCCGTCAGCTGGAGCACCGTGCCCGCGACACAGAGCACGACAGCCAACGCGAACAGCGACCCACCGAGTCGCTCCATAAACCCTGACGCGCCGTGCAGGCCCTTGAAGCCCGTTGAGCCCGTCCGCCGAAGCTGGACAGCCATGCGCAGCCCGACGGTGAGCAGGCCGTAGAGCGCAAGGAGAACAAGGCCGAGGGCGGGAGCGGAGACGGTCATTCCACTATATTGAGCAATTGCTCGCATGTCTTCAACTCGCATTCCCTACCGGCAGCTGAAGCCGCGCAAGCTTCCCAAGCAGGCGCGCTCGGAGGCGACCGTCGAGGCGATCCTCGAAGCGGCCGCTCAGGTTTTCGAGCATCACGGCTATGCCGCCGGGACCACCAACCGGATCGCCGAGCGGGCCGGGGTGTCGATCGGCTCGCTCTACCAGTACTTCCCCAACAAGGATGCGATCCTCGTCGCGCTCGTGCACCAGCACCTCGCGGAGGGGATGGCTGCGCTCCAGCCGCACCTGCGGAGGCTGAGCGGCGGCGAGCGCTTCGACGGGGTTCTGCCGGACATCGTCCACGCGATGGTTGCCCTGCACGCGCTCGCGCCGGGCCTCCACCGGGTGCTCTTCGAGGAGACCCAGCTCCCCCCGACGCTTCGCGCAGAGCTCGACGAGTTGGAAGATCGGCTCGTCGAGTTGGTGGCGGATACGCTCGCGGCCGACCCGTGCTCACGCCCTGTCGATCCCCGGTTGTCGGCCCGCGTCGTGATCGGGGCGATCGAGGGACTCACACACCGTCTCGTGCTGCGCCCGCCGCCAGGTGTCGGACCAGAGGCGATCGCCGGCGAGATCACCGAGGTTGTGCGCGCCTACGTCCACGCCCGGGTACAGCGTGATCAGTCCTCGGCGCGGAAGCTGCGCCCGATCTCCTCGCCGGTACCGAAGTAGTGCCGGAACACATACAGCAGCGGACTCCACTGCCGAGGATCGATGTGGTTGGTGGCGGGCTTGACGATGCTCGAGAGTGCGTGCACTCGCTGGACGTGGGTCTCGACGATCCGGAAGTGCTCGCCGTCGGGACGGGCTGCGGGCTCGTGGATTGCCGTGACCTTCGCCTCCAGATGCAGCGGGCACTCCGCTATACGCGGCGGCTTCACCGTCTCCGCGGCGATCGGGGTCAGGCCGGCGGCCTGGAACTTGCGCGGCTCGTAGCGGAATGTATCGGCCTTGTGCGGTGCGGGCGGGTTGCGGCCGGTCAGAGGTGCCAGCGCCTCAACCTGCTCGGCGAGGTCCGGACCGGGCAGGTTGATCACACACTCGCGCTCGCGCTTCAGGTTGGCGAGGGTATGCGCCGTGCTCTCCCAGCCCATCACGACGACGTAGCCGAGCGCCCATGCAGAGGACATCGGCCCGATGTTCGGCGTCCCATCGCCGTTCAGCGTGGTGATGAGCGCGACCGGTGTGCCGAAGTAGAGGATGCTCGGCCAGATGCCCTGGTGCTCCCCAGCAGCGGATCGGTGCGTTGTCTCGGCGTCGCCCTGCCCTGATCGCATTGCCGCAGTCTCGCCCGCATCGTTTCGCTTTACGCCGAAATATGCCCGGCTACTATGAGGCGTTCCGCATGCAGAGCGCAATCGAGATCGCCGACGTTGCCGGGCTGCTGGCCGATCACTCGCGCTCCACGATGTTGCAGGCGCTCATGGACCGACGTGCGCGCACCGCGGGCGAGCTCGCTCGCCTCGTCAAGATCGCCCCATCCACCGCCAGCCAGCATCTCGGCCGCCTGAGCGATGGCGGGCTCCTGACGGTGGAGGCGCAGGGCCGGCATCGCTACTACCGGATCGCCGACCAGAAGGTCGCCGCGTTGCTGGAGAGCCTGATGGCGTTCGCGCCCGCTTGCGCCGCGTCCCGCACACCGGATGTCGGCTTCGATCTGCGCTTTGCCCGCACCTGCTACGACCACCTCGCCGGAACCGTCGCGACCGCGCTCTACGACCGGCTGGCGGCCGACGGCACGTTGCATGTCACGGCAGAAGGCATCGCGCTCACCACCGAAGGCGCCCGGCGCCTGCAGGCTCTTGGGATCGACAGCGCGACCCTACGGGCGGGCCGCCGGCAGCTCGCACGCGCCTGCCTAGACTGGACCGAGCGCCGCCATCACCTCGCCGGTGCGCTCGGCGCCGCCCTGCTTGGCAGCTTCCGCGAGCGCGGCTGGCTCATCCCCCGCAGCGTCCCCCGCGCGCTGCGCCTCACCACGGCCGGGCGCCGCGCGCTCGCCAGCCACTTCGACATCGACGCCGGTGCCCTCGCTCGGGAGGTCGGGCGGTGAGCAAGGCGGACGAGTGTCCACTTCGCGGCGCCCATGAGGCTCGGGCGAAGGGCTGATCGAGCGCATGGACATCCACGATCGCTGGACGATCCGCAACGCCACCGAGGGCGACATCTCGTCCGTGCTCGACATGTGGGTTGCGGCTGACAGCGTCCCGACCGTGACCGACTCTCGCGACGGGCTCGCTCGGCTGCTCCGGGCCGACCCCACGGCACTGCTGGTCGCCGAGCACGCCGGCGTGGTGGTTGGCTCGCTGATCGCAGCATGGGACGGCTGGCGCGCGAGCTTCTACCGGTTGGCGGTATCGCCGGAGCATCGGCGCAAGGGGCTCGCGACGATGCTGCTCAGAGAGGGCGAGCGGCGTTTGCGCGAGCGGGGCGCGATCAGGCTCACCGCGATCGTCGCCGACGATCACGCGGGCGCGATGGGCTTCTGGCGCGCCGCCGGCTATGAGCGCCAGCGGCACAGGGCTCGGTTCGTGCGCCACTTCGATGCGTAGCGCCAGTATCTTGGTGCCGTGTCGCAAGCTGTGAGGGAAAACCGGCGATGAGCCGACTGGAAACCGGCTTCAGGGATGTGGACGCCGCCGGCGACGCGGAGTCATACGCCGATTACCTGAGCTACGTGAACGGCCTCGAGTCGGTCGCCGCCGGCAAGCGGGAGCGGGCACGACTGCTCGGGTTGCGTGCCGGCTCGCGCGCGATCGATGTCGGTTGCGGGTTGGGCGAGGACGCTCGCGCGCTGTCACGCCTGGTCGGTGAGCACGGAGAAGTCGTCGGCGTGGACTCCAGCGCCGCGCTTCTGGAGCGGGCGCGAACGCGCTGCGAGCCCGAGGATGGCCCGATCCAGTTCATTGCCGCCGACGCGCACGAGTTGCCCTTCGACGCCGGTGCCTTTGACGCCGCGCGTATCGAGCGCACGCTTCAGCACCTGGAGGATCCCGCGCGGGTGGTAGGTGAGTTGGCGCGGGTCACGCGACCGGGTGGTGTGGTGCTCGCCAACGAGCCAGATTGGGGCACGCTCGCGAGCACAGGTCGTCCGCGGGAGCTGGTTCGCGCGATGCTCGATGTCGCCGAGGCGCAGATCCGGAACCCGTGGATCGGGCGCGAGCTGGCCGGCCTGTTCGTCGATGTGGGGCTCACGGACGTGACGGTCCAGGCCGAGGTGCTGCTGGTCCGCGACTTCCACACCGACGTGATCATCGATCCGCCGCTGCTGGCGGCCGATCTGCGCGCCGAGGGGCACGATGGCGTGGAGGATCTGCTCGCCGCCGCCGAGGACGACACGCGTGCGGGTCGAACGGTCGCGGCGCTTACGCTCTTCACCGTCTTCGCCCGGGTGGGTCAGCCCGGGCAGTCGATCCAGCGGTAGATCAGCCGTCCCTTCCGGGCGGCATGGTGCGTCCCCGGAAGGGCGTTCGCACGACGGGCGAGTGCAGCACGACCTCCTGCGAGAGAGCCTCGATCCACGTATCGAGTTCGCGGGTGCGCCATGCCGCCCGGAAGGGATGATCGTCCACCGCGCCAAACGCTAACAGAGTCCCCACGGGCGATATCAACTGATATCATCATCGATATGCCAGCGGATGAGAGTCCATTGTTTGTGCGGCTACCCAACGAGGATGCGCGGCATCTTGAGCGGGCGGTCGCGGCGTCCGGCAAGAGCAAGCGCCGACTCGTCAGCGAGGCCGTGCGCGAGCACCTGACCGACGATGGGTTAGTGGTCGGTCGCGCCGCGCTGCGCGAGACCGGCGACGAGGTGATGACTCCCGGGGAAACGGCCGCTCTGCTGAAGCTCGACGAGCCCGCGGTGCTGGCCGCCGCGCAGGAAGGCGATCTTCCCGGCCGGCAGGTCGGTGGCCATTGGCGCTTTTCGCGCAGCGTGGTACTGGCCTGGCTGGCGGGCGAGGATCAACGCCTGGATTCACATCGGGCTCAGCAGCGCCATGATCTTCGAGGCCGTGCGAAGGTCAAAAGTGCCCGCTGACCTTCCGCTTGGCGAGGAGCTTGACTGGAAGCCGGCCCCACGGCCGACCTCGATGTTGCTGCGCGGCGCTCACGTCCTGGTCCGCCCGGTCAATGCCGAGAGCGACGCCGTGCCACTCTTCTCCATCTCCCACCCCCCTGATGGCGACCCGTCTGTCTGGACCTATCTACCCGACGGTCCCTATGAGAGCCCAGACCACCTGCGCCAGACTCTGATACGGGGTGAGCGATCGGCGGACCCCCTCTACTTCACGTTGGTGCGCATCGCCGACGAGCGGCCCCTCGGCGTTGCCTCCTATCTGCGTATCACGCCGGAGCTCGGGGTCATCGAGATCGGGCACATCTGGTTCGGCCTGCAGCTGCAGCGCACAACGGCCGCGACCGAGGCGATCTATCTGCTGATGCGCCATGTGTTCGACGATCTGGGTTACCGCCGCCTGGAGTGGAAGTGCAACGCGCTGAACGCCGCCTCGCGGCGCGCCGCGGAGCGCTTCGGGTTCACCTTCGAGGGCGTCTTTCGCAAGCATATGGTGGTCAAGGGACGCAACCGTGATACCGCCTGGTATGCGATCACCGAGGATGAGTGGCCGGCGATCCGGCGCGGGTTCGCGGCGTGGCTTGCCCCAGAGAACGTGGACGGGGAGGGTCGTCAAAGACGCTCGCTCGGGGAGCTGATCAGGGAGCGTGGAATTGGATCGGCATGAGCAGGCGCCACTTCAGCTGTTCGAGCGCTGGCTCGCGGAGGCCGGTGCCGCCGGTGTCCCGGAGCCCGGCTCCGTCGCGTTCGTGACCGTGGGGGAGGGCGGCCGCCCGTCGGCGCGGACGGTGCTGCTCAAGCGCGTGGAGGAGGAGGCGTTGGTGTTCACCTCGGCGCTGTGGACGCGCAAGGCGCGCGAGATCGCTGACAACCCGTACGTCGCGCTGCTCTTCTACTGGCCGCAGGTCGAACGACAGGTGCACATGGCTGGACGTGCGGTCGTAGCCGAGCGGGAGCTTGCGGTGGAGCTGTTTGCGGCGCGCGACCCCTCCCATCAGGTGCAGACCCTCGTCTCGCGTCAGGGAGAGCCCCTCGACGACATCGAGTTGCTGCGCGCCAGGCACGCCCACCTCATGAACCACATGGAGGCCCCACCGGCGTGCCCGCCCGATTGGGGTGCGGTCCGGGTGGTACCCGAGGCGATCGAGTTCTGGTGCCAGGCACCGGATCGCATGCACGACCGACTGCTCTACGAGCGCACTGTCGAGGGGTGGCGCTCGTCCCGCCTTGCGCCGTGAGCACGCCTATTCCATCGGAGTGTCTCGGGCGCGACGCCATGAGCTGCCTCCCCGCTGCTCGCTGGTTGACTTGGTGGACGCTTTGCACGCCGAGATGCGCGTGCCCGAGGAGCAGCATCGCAACCCCGTCGTCCGCGAGCCTTTCATTACGGCGTTGGCGTTCAGAGAGCGGCCTGAGAATGCACAGCGCGATCGGCAATGCCGCCGCTCATTTGCGAGTGGGGTTGGGCGTATGCCGTCTGACGAACTCGCTCTTGGCCTCGGTGTAGGCCTCGCGGTCATCGGAGTAGCGCTCCGCGAGCGCCCGCTTCAGCGCCACGTATTCACCTGCAAGGACGGGGTCGGCACGCAGGCGGTCACGAAAGTGCAGACGGCGTTCGAGCTCTCCCGGCTCGTCCACGAGGTGCAGGTGGTGGGTGCGGTGGGCGGCCGTCGGGTAGCACAGGAAACGCCGATGGATGAGCGTTGCGTTGAAAGCTGGCGGGTACTGATAGCCGCCGCGCTCCACCAGCGCCACGATCGGGGTGTCGAGGTTGTCCACGAGCACGATCATGTCGATCACCGGCTTGGCCGCGAGGCCCGGCACGGCGGTGGACCCGAAGTGGTGCAGCTGCGCCCCGGGGCGCAGCAGTGGCGCAAGCCGCTCACGCTCGGCCTGATAGGCAGCCGGCCAGGCGGGGTCGTACTCCACGATCTCAACCTCGGCGTTGCGCCCGCCGGCATGCGTGAGATCCTCGGCTGCGCTGCGGCGGTCTGCTGGTGCCATTTCCCCCGTAGTCTCTCAGGCCGTCACGGCGTACGTGAATACAGTCGAGGAGGGTCCGCAGCTCCCGTTCGACCGTACAACTACTCACCGAGCCGTGAGAGCGCGGCTGCTGCTTCGCGCGCGACGTCCCGGGGGCGGCGTGCCTCTCCGTAGAGCAGGAAGTGGACGATCAGCCCGTCGCAGACCGTGATGATCGCGTCTGCCCGCGTGTCGGCCTCCGGCTGGCCGGCCGCGGCGAGGTTTGCGGCGAGCGCAGTGCGGAACTCCTGTTGATTTGCGGCGAGGGTCGCCCGGAGGGCGGCGTCGCGGGGCGCAAGGGTCACGGCTTCAAGCCACGCGTGCACTATCGGCGCGTTCTCTGAGAGGGCGGCGCTGAACAGCGTCATGCCCTCTACCAGGCGCTCCTCCGGAGGGCGCGCATCGTCGCTCGCGACGGCGATCAGCGGCGCGAGCCAGCGTCGCCAGTTGGCCGAGATCGCGGCGAGCAGAAGACCGCGGGTAGAGCCGTAGTGGTAGCCGATCGAGCGGAGGTTGGCGCCGGCCTCGGCGGCGATGTCTCGCGCTGTCGTCGCCGCGTAGCCCTGGCGTTGCAGGCAGGCGATGGCTGCCTCCAACAGGCGGTCCTTGACGGATTCTCCAGGCATGTGGTATACAGATGTTTACATGCTTGCGTTCGATCGGGAGGGCTCCGGAGCGCCACTCGTACTCCTCCACGGAACCAACAGCTCCCGCAGCATATGGAAGCCACTGCTGCCTCGCCTCTCGAGCAAGCGGGAGATTTTCAGCGTCGATCTGCCGGCGCATGGACAGTCGCCACCCAGCTCCTTCACGCCACCGGAGTGGGCAGTGGAGGTGGCCACCCTCCTGGACGATCTCGAACTGGAGCATGTCCCCGTCGTCGGTCATTCATGCGGAGGCTGGACCGCTCTCGAGCTCGCCAAGCTCGGACGCGCCACTGCCGTCCTGGCGCTCACACCGGCGGGCCTCTGGCAAAAGCATTCTCCGCCGATCACCGACGCGATCCTGGCGGTCAACTGGCGTCTTGGCCAGATCCTCGGCCAGAGGGCGGCGACCAAGCCATTGCGCACCCGCGCAGGACGCCGCATTTCGCTACGACAGATCTCCGCGCAGCCCGCGAGCGTTCCTGTCGAGGAGGCCGTGGCGATGGTCACCACCGTGATCGCGTCCAAGCACTTCCCCGAACATTTCAGACAAACCCGCCGACTGCGGTTTATGGGTGGTCAGCAGATCCCCAGCGATATCCCCGTGCTCGTCGTATGGGGCGAGAAGGATCGGATCGCCCGCAGGCGAACCTCGCACCACACCGACCAGCTCCCCGCGCACGCGACCGTGGAGACGTGGGCCGACTGCGGCCACATGCTCATGTGGGACACCCCGGAACGAGTGATCGATGCGGCTCTTGCTCTGCCGACCAAGGTAGGAAACGCGAGATCAATGCTCCATCAGCGTGGCTGAGCGGATCGTGTCGTGCCATCGTGCTCGGCGAGCGCCTTGAGCGTCAGCAGCTGCTTGCGCATCATCACGAGGTCGCCGAGCGCGAGCGGTTGGCCGATCAGGCGACCTCCCGGTGGATCGAAGATGACGCGTGCGACCAGGCGCGTGCGGCCCTCGCCGCAGAGCACGGTGTAAGTCACCGCCACGCGGTGGCCGCGCAGCGTGATGTGCTCGTCGTAGGCGAAAGACGCCAGCGAGAAGATCGCCATGAAACGTTGCCCGACCGCGAGGCGCTCGACGCCGGGGACGAGCTCGCGTGGGCTTCCGCGCCCGAGGTTGTCAACGAGGTCGTAGCTGTAGGGGGCGAGCTTGAGCTGGCAGAGCCAGCGGAACACCACGGCAGCTGGAGCGTCAACCGTTGTGGCACGGTGCACCCGTGTGCCTGCAAGGAGGCGATCGCATGCCATCGGCATTGCGCGCTCCTCCGCGGTAGCGCCCCAACTCGAAGCGGCGATCATGCGCGTCGGGCCACGTTGCGCAGCAGGCGCCGGACGACCACACGATGCCCGCCGCTGCCAATCACGAACACGTGGTAGATGCGGCCGATCGGGCCCGGGAACTCCGCCAAGGTTTGGGCGCGCAAGGTGCAGCGCGCGGGGTCGATCGCGTCCAGCTCGAAAATCAGCGCGTAGCTGGAAAACCGGTGCCGGCCGCGCAGCTCCAGGCGCTCCGGGGGGTGGGTTTCCACCACGGCAAAGCCGGGCAGAGCGTCGCCGGGGTGGAGCGTTCCACGCCAGTTGCCGCGTGCCTTTGCTGGCGCGACCCCCAGCACGCGCGTCAGCGGCGCGGACGCGCTCCCGCCGAAATCCCTGCGCAGCGCCTGCGCCAGCGCGCTCCACACGCGCTCGCACGTGGCATCGATGGTTATGGAATGCTCATCGATGTAGGGCAACTGCTCCATATAGAGTGATCATACTAGATCAATGGCCCCGCCGCAAAAGCACGACACCGACCGCATCCTCGACGCCGCGCGGGCCCTCGTCCTGCGCGACGGGCCGCGAGCTGCCTCGGTCGCCGCGATCGCGCGTGAGAGTGGGGCTCCCGTCGGCACGCTCTACCACCGCTTCGGCAGTCGCGACGGGGTGCTCGCCGCGGCCTGGCTGCGTGCGTTGGAGGGCTTCCAGCGTTGTGCATTGACGGCGGCGGCACACCCCGACCCGCTGGAGGCGGCCGTGGCGATGGCAAGCACGCAGATCCGCTTCGCCCGAGAGCAACCCGAAGATGCGCGCTTGCTGCTTACGCTACGTCGCGACGATCTCCTCGACGCCGCTCCCGACGATCTGTTCCGTGCGCGCCTGGATGCGATCAACGCCCCGCTCCAGACGACCATCGCGGCGTTGACAAAGGCGTTGCGAGGGCGGAGCGACGCGCGCGCACTGGACGGTGTCACCCGCGCTGTCGTCGATCTGCCCAACGCCACCATCCGCCGCTACATGCGCGACAGCGGGACACTGCCTTCCTGGCTTGAACGCGATGTCGCCGCTGCCACCCGCAGGCTTCTGGAGCGTTGAGGGCCGACGGTAACCGACAACCGTCTGGGGCATAATGATCGAGTGCTTGGAAAATGGGCATAGTCGTTGCCGGCTGCATCGCAGACACACAGCGACGGCGTGGGGCCGGCGCAACAGAGGATCAGCGGCGGTAAGACGCGATGATCACACGGAACGCCCTGGGCGCGGCGTTGGCCTGCGCGTTGCTCCTGTCCTCGGTCGGAGTGTCGAGTGCATACGCCTCTGGGAGCTTTGGTGTCGAGCGCTACGAAGTAAGCGCGGCCGAAGAAAACGGCTCGGTGGATACCCAGGCTGGGTCACATCCCTATGAACTGACGGTGGAAGCGGAGCTCGAACCGAATGTGGACAGCACAAGCACCGATGAAGTCAAGAGCCTGGATTTTGAATTGCCGCCGGGGCTGATTATCGATCCGGCCGGTGTTCCACAGAATAATGCCGTCGGGACGGCGCAAATGAGTGTGGCCGGAAAAATCGTGTCCGCTGCCGTATACAACTTGGCTCCTGCTCCGGGAATGCTGGCGCGGTTCGGCTTCACGCTCGAAGGTGTCGGGGTGGTCGCCGACATCTCAGTTCACACGGAGGGCGATCATGGGATGACTTTGAGCATCCGGGACTTGCCTCAACGAGGGATCGAATCAGTAAAGCTGACGTTGGGACCGGCGAGCTCCACGTTGCTGGCGTTGCCCACCTCATGCACCGGGCCACTGCAGACGACGGTGCAAGGCGAATCCTGGGGACAAGAAAGCACATCCCTGTCGGCCTCCTTCCCTCAACTGAGTGGCTGCAATCGGCTTCCGTTTCAATCCACGCTGAGCGTGGTGCCGGATATTACGGAGGCCGGCGAGCCGTCGGGCTATCAGATGCAGCTGAACATGCCCCAGGGCGATAGCCCGGACGGGCTGTCCGCGGCACTGTTGCGGGACGCGAGTGTGACGCTGCCCGCAGGCACATCTCTGTCACTGTCGGCCACGGATGGATTGACCGGTTGCGAAGAAGCGCAGGTCGGGCTCGATTCCAGCGACCCGGCGATGTGTCCCAACAGCTCCAAGGTGGGGCTGATCAGGATCGCCACGCCGCTGCTAAGCCGTCCGCTCGAAGGCGCGGTATTTCTTGCGACCCCAAACGCCAATCCGCTCGGGGAGCTGGTCGCGTTATACGTCGTCGCTGAAGAGCCGACATCAGGTGCGCTCGTCAAGCTCACGGGCCAGATCGACCTGAACCCGGTGACAGGGCAGCCGACGCTGAGGTTCGAGGAATTGCCGCAGCTGCCGATCAGCGACATCGAACTGGCGCTATTCGGCGGTGCGCGGGCGCTGCTGAGCACCCCTGCCACATGCGGCAAGGCCACCAGCACGAGCGAACTGACGCCCTGGAGTGGTACGCCCAGTGTCACGGCTGCCAGCACCTTTGAAATCACCTCTGGCGCCAACGGCACGGCGTGCTCTGAGCCGCTGCTTTTCAATCCCTCGTTCCAGGTGGCGAGCACAACCAGCGAAACTGGTGCCTACAACTCCTTGACCTTCGTCGTCTCGCGGGCCGATCAGGAAGAAAATCTGAGCACGATCGCGGTACTGGCCCCTCCGGCCGTCGGTGAGATGTTCGCGGGCGTGCCGCCATGCGGCGAACCGTTGGCGTCAGAGGGAACATGCCCGGCGACCAGCCAGGTTGGAACCGTCGAGCTAGCGGCGGGACCCGGGCCGGATCCGTACTACCTGAGTGGCAACGTCTACCTGACCGGCCCCTATCGCAGCGAGACGAAGGGTTTGTCGATCGTGTTGCCATTTGATGCCGGCCCATTCCAGCTGGGACCCGTGGTGGTTCGGGCTGCCGAGCAGATCGACCCCGGCACAGGACAGTTGAGCATCGTCGGTGATCGGCTGCCGACGATTCTGGACGGCATCCCGCTGCAATTCAAAGCGCTTGCATTGCAGCTCGATCGGGGCGAATTCCGACTCAATCCGGACGGCTGCGAACCGGCCACCGTCACGGGCACGATCACGAGCACCAAGGGCGACGTCGTTGCAATCCCTACCAGTCTTTTGGGTACGTCGCTTTCGCAATGCAACCCTCCGCAACCCGAACCTCCGGGCGCCACCCCCCAAGGAAAAAGCGGGTCGTCCAGCGCCGCTACTGCGTCGTCAGTGGGCACACGCATCACGACAAATGATGGCGAGGCGACCGTCGAGCTTGCCTGCAAGGGCACGGGCACGTGTAGCGGCAAGCTGATGTTGAACATCAAGACAAGGAGCAAGGGCAAAAGGAGACGATCAAAAACGGTGACGATCGGGACAGCGGCGTTCTCGATCCCAGCGGGCAAGACCGCAGCTATCAGGCTCATGCTCGATACCCGTGCTCGCGCACTGCTCGGCGGGCCGGATCACAGAAGGCTCAGTGCCACGCTGACGGTCCTGGAGTCTTCCCCACCACCGTCACAGACGCACACCGAGAGCGTACAGCTCGTGCAACAGAAGGCTTCCAAGCGAAGCAGCTGAGAAAGTGCTCCGGCCGTCCTTGCGGACTGCGCCGGTTTGACGAAGACGCTCGGTGTGGCGCAGAAAAGGAGAAGCGCTCAGCTCTCAAACGGCGCCATACGCACCGCCAGCGGCAGGCCGCATCGCATCAGGAGGCCAAATCGCCCCTGTGGCAGCGCGGCGGCCTCGGCGCGTATCATCGCGACGAGCTGGTGCTTGAAGTCCATCCGTGGGTAGCGGCGCAAGATCTCCGTCACATTGCCGGGCGCCACGTCCCAGATGCGCAGTCCGGCGCCGTCGACCATCGCGCCCCACTGCAGGTAGCAGCCGAGCGCTCCGTCGCGCTCGACGGCGACGCCGGGTGTGGTGTGTACGCAGATGGCATCCGCGAGCGTCTGTGCGCGGTCGTCGCCGACTCCCGCCGTCGTCGCACAGGCGAGCGTTCGGTCGGCGCTTGCGAGCGTGAAGTCGCGGCCTTGGGTGGGCTGGGCGATGCCGTGGTCGTGCAGGAGCGAGCCGCAGTAGAACAGCTCCACATCGAGCTCGCGGTGGTCGAGGACGGCGAGCGCGCGTCCGAACAGCCACGTCCGGTAGGAGTGCCCCACGAGCGCCGCCGGCAGCTCGGCGCACGCCTGCTCGGCCTCCCGCGCAAACCGTGAATCTGGCGCCCTGAACGTTTCGAGATCGACGTTTGCGGCTCCCGGTGGGAGCCGTCCGAGCGCCAGCTTCGCGCGACCGATCACGTTTTCCCACTGGCCGAGTGCGATCGCGGCGAGCAACCTGCCGCGCTCACGCGATGTCAGGCGACCCGCGGTGCGCTGCGCCCAGCCAAGGCCGCCAAGGCGTTGGGGATCGGGAGTGCGCATGACACGCCACGGTACTTGGTTAGAGGCCTCGTCAGCCAATGGCGGTGCGTGGTCGGATTTTCAGGCAGATCCGACGCGCAGCACCAGCTTGCCGATGTTCTCGCCTCTGAACAACTTGAGCAGCGTCTCGGGGAAAGCGCTCACGCCGCCCTCGACGACGTCCTCGCGTGAGATCAGCCGGCCTTCGCGCATCCACCCCGCGATCTCCGTGGCTGCCTGCCCGTAGCGCGCGGCGTAGTCGAATACGACCATGCCCGTCATCGACGCTCGCGCGACCAGCAGCGCCATGTAATTTGCCGGCCCGCACATCCCCTCGGTGGCGTTGTACTGCGAGACCGCACCGCAGATCACAATGCGTGCACCGCGCGCCAGGCGCGTGAGCACCGCATCGAGGATCTCGCCGCCGACGTTGTCGAAGTAGACGTCCACGCCCTTTGGTGCCACCTCGCGCAGCCTTGCGCGGACGTCCTCTGTCTTGTAGTCGATCGCCGCGTCGAAGCCGAGGTCCTCGACATTCCAGCGACACTTCTCCTCACCGCCCGCGATGCCAATCACGTAAGCGCCCTTGATCTTGGCGATCTGCCCCGCCACGCTGCCGACCGCGCCGGCGGCGCCCGAGACCACAACCGTGTCTCCCTCGTTCACTTTGCCCACATCGAGCAGCCCGAAGTAGGCGGTCATGCCCGTCAATCCCAACGCTCCGAGATACGTCGACAACGGCGCCAACGACGGATCCACCTTCATCACCCCAGCGCCATCCGAGAGCGCGTACTCCTGCACCCCAAAGGCGCCATGCACGTGCTCGCCGACCGCGAAGTCGGGATGCTCGGAGGCGATCACCCGCCCGACCGCGCCAGCGCGCATCACCGCCCCGATCTCCACCGGATCGATGTACGAGGCTCCCGCGTTCATCCAACCACGCATCGCAGGGTCCAACGAAAGGTAGGAGATCGCCACCACGAACTCCCCGCGGCCTGGCGTCGGCACTGGCTCCTCGACGATGTTCCAGTCGGAGGCCTGTGGCAGACCGGTTGGGCGCGCAGCCAGCCGTATCTGATGGTTGATCGGACTCATTGTGGATCTCCAAGCGATTGGGTGGTGTGGTCGAGCTGTGGTGCCTTACGGCTTCCGGCGCTGTCGAAGCGATCGCGGCTCCGACCGCATCCATTATCAGGCGTCCGAACCCGCGGGGTAAAGTGGCGGATTCGTGAAGGATGGGAGACTCCGAGGCACGGTGTGCGCGGCGGCGAGCATCGCCGCGCTCGGCCTGTGGCTGGCAGCCTGCGGGGGATTGGACTCGGCCGGCACCTTCACCCCGCGCACGTCCGGGACACTCACTGTCGCGACGGCGCAGATCCCCGACCCCGGATTCTGGACGGGAACCCCGCAACACCCAACGGGAGGCTTCGAGTACGAGCTTGCGCACGCGCTGGCACAGCGGTTGGGGTTGGCGAAGGTGAAGGTCGTATTGGTGCCATTCGAGCAGCTGGTCGCGGGAGATCTGGGTGGCGCCGACCTCGCGCTCTCGGACATCACGCTCACCAAGGAACGCGGCGAACACGTGAGCTTCTCGACGCCCTACCTGCCCGCGCCCCCCGCGATCCTCGTGCGCCCCGGCACCCAGGTGGCCGACGTGCACGCCGCGCAAAGCCTGCGCTGGGCCGTGGAGAAAGGGACGACCCTTCAAGGTGCGCTCGCGGAAGCGATCGAACCATCCACCGGGACGCTGGTCGTTCATCACGAGCGCGAAGCGCTGGCGGCGTTGCGCGCTGGACGGGTGGACGCGGTGATGCTGGATCTCCCCGTGGCGCTCTCCTATGCGCACGAAGCGCCCAGCAAGTACGCGGTCGCCGCGCAGCTGCCCAGCGAAGCCATGCTCGCGGCGGCGCTGCCGAAGGGATCGGAAAATGTGGAAGCCGTAGACTCGGCGCTGCGGGCGCTGATGGCGGACGGCACGATCGAACGCATGGGGAGCAGGTGGCTGCACACCGAACTGAATGAAGGTCAGGCCGAACAGGTGCCGGTGCTGAGGACGGGCGAAGAATGACCGCGGCGCAGCTGCACGTAGCGGTGGCGGAGGTCGTCGAGCTCTCATCGCCGAAAGGCGCGCCGTGGGAGTTCCTGATCATCTTCGCCACGCTTCTGCTGGGGCCGGCGATCGTCGAGCGCGCCCGCGTCCCCGGCCTGATCGGGCTGCTGCTCGGCGGGTATGCGATCGGCCCGCACGGGTTGGGCCTGATCGGCTCGGGCAACACCACGGTGCCCGACCTCGGCCAGCTCGGGCTGCTGTACCTGATGTTCGTCGCGGGGGTCGAGCTCGATCTCAACCTGCTGAGCAAGCACCGGCGCTCCGCCATCGTGTTCGGGCTGCTGACGTTCCTGTTGCCGATGGCGTTCGGCACCACCGTCGGGCTCGGGCTGGGGTGGGAGGTGCTGGCGGCGATCCTGCTCGGCTCGCTGCTGGCCTCGCACACGCTGATCACCTATCCCACGGTGCGCGACGCGGGGCTCGCCTCGGATCCGGCGGTTGCCACCGTGGTGGGGTCCACCGTGCTGACCGACACGCTCGCGCTGGTCGTGCTGGCGGCCGTGGCGGGCGCTGCCGGAGGGGGTCGTTCGACGATCGACGTGGCGATTCAGATCGTCGTCGGCCTGGCGGTGCTGATCGCCTTCAGCATGCTCCTGCTGCCGCTGCTGGCGGGCTGGGCCTTTCAGCTGTTCGGAGCAGAGCGCGCGGTGCGCTACATCGTGGCGATCACGGCGTTTCTGGCGGCGGCGACGGTCGCCGAGGTTTTCGGTATCGAGGGCATCGTGGGCGCGTTCTTCGCAGGTCTCGCGCTCAATCGGCTGGTGCCCAACGAAGGGCAGCTGATGGATCGCATCGGCTTCTTCGGCGGCGCTGTCTTCATCCCCGTTTTCCTGGTGTCGATCGGGCTGATCCTCAACCCGGCGGTGATCGTCAAAGGCGAAACGCTCGGTCTCGCCGCTCTGTTCATCCTCGCCTGCCTCGGCGGCAAGGCGCTGGCGGCGGCGCTCTCGGCGCGGCTGCTGGGCTTCTCCCGTCCGCAAATGGGACTGCTGTTCTCGCTGAGCGCCGCCCAGGCGGCGGCGACGCTCGCGGCGACCGTGGTGGGATTCCAGCTGGGCCTGTTCAGCAGCGCGGTCGTCAACGCGGTGCTGGTGCTGATCTTCGTGAGCGTGCTGGTCTCCACGCTCGTCGGCACACGAGCGAGCGCCGCCATGTCCAGGCACGAGGATCGCGCCCGGCCGATGGGCGCACGCGTCGTGGTGGGGGTCGGCGACCCCGCCTCTGCCGCCGGCGCGCTGTCGATCGCGGTGCGCATCGCCCGCGCCGACGGGGGAGTGGTGCAGCCCGTGCTGGTCGTGCCGCAGTCCGCCCCGTTCGCGCCCCGCGCCGCGCACAGCCGCCTGCGGCAGGCCGCGGCGGTGGCCGGAGTCGATGGGATGGTCTCGACGGTGGTCGATCGCTCGCTGCTGCACGGTGCGATGCACGCCGGGATGGCAGCGGAAGCCACGCTGGTGCTGGTCGCCGAGCCCGCGGCGATGGGCGCGGCCGCGCTCGAGGCCATCCGCGAGATCGTGGCCGAAGGGCTCCCGGGCGCTCCGCCGGTCGCATTCGTGCACGGGAGCGCCTCGCGTCTCGGGGTCGTGCGAACGCTCGTGGCCGGCGAAGATGGGGAGGACCCGCATTCACTGCTCGGCGAGCTCTCCCAGCGCGTTGCTCGCGGCTCCGCGGATCGCCTGCGGGAGGGCGACGGCGAATGGGCGACGCTGCTGGCCGCCGACGATGTGACGTTCGTCTCGGTGGGGGCTGACGCGGCTACGACCCTTCCCCCCGATACGCCGGGGATCGTGGTCGCCGCGCTCGATCTGGACGTTGCGTGACCTGAGCCCGAAAATCGACTGGTGGTGCAGAAGGGGCGCGGCCTAAGATGGGCACGTGGGAGCCAACGATCCACTCTCTGCGGAAGAGCTCGCCGCCGTTGACGCGACGTACGAGCCGATCCCTTCTTTTGTCGAGTGGCCGCAAGAGATTCCTCGGCCCGAGCTTTGGGACCGCGCCATATCGGAGCTTGAATCGCTGAAGGCGAGCGCGCTCTCAGATGAGGTCTTGGAGTCGGCGGTGCGCACCGCGGTGCGGGTCGCGGCCTTCGATACCGGCGCCATCGAGGGTCTGTACAAGACGGATCGCGGGTTGACGATGACGGTCGCTACTCAAGCCGCAACCTGGCAGGCCACCGTCGATGCACGCGAGCCCGATGCACGCTCGTATTTCGAAGCGCAGCTCGAGGCATATGAGCTCGTCATGGACGTTGTGACCGACTCTCGACCGGTGACCGAGGTCTGGATTCGACACCTGCACGAGGTGCTCACTCGACCGCAGGAGACATACACGGTGCAAACCCCAGTTGGGCCGCAGGAGCGACCCCTACCTCGCGGCAGGTACAAGCCCGATCCAAACCACGTGCGGTTGGGCGACCAGTCGACTCATCCGTACGCCCCCGTTGAAGCAACGCCCCCCGAAATGGCGCGTCTGATCAGTGAAATGAGTTCCAAGGCGTTCGGGGGCGCGCATCCTGTGGCTCAGGCATCCTACGTCCATTATTGCCTTGCTGCGATCCACCCATTCGCTGACGGCAACGGACGCGTTGCGCGGGCAGTTGCGTCGACCTATCTCTATCGCGCGGCGTCGATCCCTCTCGTTATCTTTGCGGATCAGCGAACGCCTTACTTGAGGGCTCTGGAAGATGCAGACCGAGGCGATCGTGCGCCATTCATCCTGTTCGTAGCAACCGCAGCGCGCTCCGCTTTGGGAATGGTGACGGAGGCGATGCGCACCGCTCTCGCCCCGAGGCCGGCGGATGCGCTCAACGTCCTGAGTTCGCTGTTGGATGCCCAAGGGGGGCTGACTCATCACGAACTTGACGCGGTTGGGAACCGGCTCCAGGATGACGTAGGGTCAATTTTGGACGAAGTATTGAGTGCGATGGACCTTCCGCCCGGAGTATCAAAGAACCTCTCCAGGCATGGGGGCCCGCCTGATTCGGTACCCCTCGGGTATCGAGCGATCTTGTCTGGATACAGTGGCGCGGTAGGTGGTACGTTTACCTCTACACCGCCTGCCCAGGCTCAGGTGAACGTCGTGATCCCGGTCGCCGTCTCGACCTCAGACGACGACGCGGAGACATTTGTGCTCTTTGACAAATTCGCGGCGTCGCCAAATAAGGGCGACAAGCTGGTGCTTGGCCTGCATGATGTGTATCCGGAGACGTCCACCGCCGCGCAGTTTCGTATTCGCGCATACGTAGAGAGACTCGTCGGCACGGCGCTCGCCAATTTGGCCGCCGAGGCTTCTAAGAAATTGGGGCAGGCCGGTTATCGTGTCGAGGGCAGCAGGTAAAGGCCAAACGGCACCGGCTTCGGGTACGATTGGGGCTCGATGCTCGCTCTGACCGTGTCGCTTGCTGCTCTCTTCGCCGCCCCCACCCCCGCGCAGGCGGCGTCCCCGCTCCGAACGCCCAAGCCCGCGACACAAACGGCAAACGCCCGAGCTGCCACCGCCCCACGCTGCAAGACTGCGGGGCTGGTGATGTGGCTGAACCCCGAAGACTCGGGAACGGCGGGCAGCTTCTACTACAAACTCGAATTCGTAAATCTCTCCGGGAGCACCTGCACCCTCGCGGGGTATCCGGGCGTCTCGGCGGTGAGCCTGAGCGGGCGCCAGATCGGTGCCTCGGCGAAACGGGAAGCGACCGTGCGACCGCGCACGGTGACGCTCCCCCCTGAAGGCGAGGCAACGACGCTTGTGCACGTCGTCGACGTGGGCGCGCTGCCGTCCTCGTGCCGCCCCACGGCAGCCGCCGGGTTCCGCGTCTATCCACCTGGCGAGAGCGCCTCAAAGGTGGTGTCATACCCGTTTCGCACCTGTACGAACGCCCGCGAAAGCGATATGTGGGTGCGCGCGCTCAAGCGCGAATAGTCTCGCCACGCGGCGGCAGCGATGCAAAGATGACGCGATGACGGGGGCGGACGACCAGCCGACGCTGATCGTGATCGATGCGGCGGCGTGGGTGGCGTGGCTGGCGGACAACCAAGAGCAATCCACGGGCGTGTGGTTGGGCCTGGCGAAGAAGGGCACGACCGAGCCGACCAGGCTGACCTACGATGAGGCGTTGGAGGAGGCGCTCTGCCATGGCTGGATCGATGGCCAGGTGAGGCGGCTGGATGAGCGCATCTACCGCCAGCGCTTCACCCCGCGGCGCCCGCGCAGCACGTGGTCGAAGCGCAACGTTGGGATCGTCGAGCGCTTGACGGGCGAAGGCCGGATGCGCCCGGCGGGGATCACCGCGGTGGAGCGGGCGAGGGCGGATGGGCGCTGGGAGCAGGCATACGCGGGGCAGGCGAGCATCGAGGTGCCGCCCGACCTCACGAGAGCGCTCGATGCGCAGCCGCAGGCGAAGGCGATGTGGGAGGTGCTCACCAGCCACAACCGCTACGCCGTGCTGTACCGGATCGACAATGCCAAGCGCGCCGACACGCGCGCCCGGCGGATCGAGCAGTTTGTGGCGATGCTGGCGCGCGGCGAGACGCCGCATCCGCAGAGACGGGGGCCGGTGAGTGATCGGTGAGGCAGAGAGCCACACTCGGCGGGGCGTTGGGCGGGCACTCCGCCTGCGGCATCCGCGCGGGATCGAAAGCACATGGCGCCGCCCCCTGCTTCGGTGTTAGTCTCTGCGACTCGCAGGCCATCCCAAATAGGGGGGAAGTTGTCTACCCAAGCGCTGTCGCCCATCTCCGAGAAGCTCGCGTTCTACCGGCGCGCCACCAACTACATCGCGGTGGCGATGATCTACCTGCAGGACAACCACCTGCTGGAGGAGCCGCTGAAGCCCGAGCACGTCAAGCACCGCCTGCTCGGCCACTGGGGCACCGTGCCGGGGATCAACCTGATGTACGCGGGGCTCAACCGCATGATCCTCGACACAGACTCGAGCGTCTTGCTGGTGACCGGCCCCGGTCACGGCGCGCCCGCGAACCTCGCCAACCTGTGGATCGACGGCTGCCTGGAAGATGTCAAGCCCGAGATGAGCCGCGATCGCGAGGGGCTCTCCAAGCTCGTGCGCCTCTTCTCCTGGCCTGGCGGCTTTCCCAGTCACATCGCGCCGATCGTGCCGGGCACGATCCACGAGGGTGGGGAGCTGGGCTACGCGCTGGCGACCGCCTTCGGCGCCGCGCTCGACAACCCCGAGCTGATCGTCGCGTGCATCGTCGGCGATGGCGAGGCGGAGACCGGGCCGACCGCGGGCGCGTGGCACTCCAACAAGTTCCTCGACCCCGCCACCTCCGGCGCGGTGCTGCCGATGCTGCACCTCAACGGTTACAAGATCGCCAACCCGACGATCTTCAGCTCGATGAGCGACACCGAGCTGACGAAGCTGTTCGAGGGCTATGGCTGGCACCCGATGATCGTCCAGGGCGACGACCTCGACGGCGAGCTGGCCGCCGCGCTCGATACCGCGCACGGCGAGATCCGCGAGCTGCAGAGCGCCGCGCGCGAAGGAAGCCGGCCGGTGCGGCCGATCTGGCCGATGCTGATCGTGCGCTCGCCGAAGGGCTGGACCGGCATCCGCGAGCTCGACGGCATCCAGGTGGAGGGCACCTCCAAGTCCCACCAGGTGCCCGCGATGCAGGCCCGCACCAACCCCGAGCACCTGCAGGCGCTGGAGGAGTGGCTGCGCTCCTATGGCCCCGAGGAGCTGTTCGACGCAAACGGCGGGCCCGCTCCCGAGGTCGCCGCGATGTGCCCGACGGGCGAGCGGCGCATGGGCGCCAACCCGCACGTCAACGGGGGGCGGATGCGGGTTGCGCTGCAGCTACCCGAGCTGAGCGCCCACGCCGTCGCGCTCGAGCGCCCCGGCGGCGCCAGCGAGAGCTCGCTCGGCGCGGTGGGCGAGTACCTCGCCCAGGTGTTCGTGCTCAACCGCGAGCAGGCCAACTTCCGCGTGGTGTGCCCCGACGAGGTCGCCTCCAACCGGCTGGGGGCGCTGTTCAATGTCGAGAACCACGCCTACGAGTGGCCGGTCGATCCCGAGATCAACCCCGACTACAAGCCCGACGGGCGGATCATGGAGGTGCTCTCCGAGCACAACTGCCAGGGCTGGCTGCAGGGCTACGTGCTCACCGGCCGCCACGGCATCTTCCCCTGCTACGAGGCGTTCATCCCGATCGTCGACGGGATGGTCAACCAGTACGGCAAGTTCCTGAAGATGTCACGCGAGGAGGCGCCCTGGCGCGAGCCGGTCGCCTCCCTGAACTACCTGCTCACCTCGGAGGGCTGGCGCCAGGATCACAACGGCTACTCCCACCAGATGCCGGGCTTCATCAACTCGATGCTCAACCGCCGCGAGGAGCACGCCCGCGTGTACGTGCCGCCGGACGCCAACACGCTGCTGGCGACCGTCGACCACTGCCTGCAGGCGACCAACTGCATCAACCTGATCATCGGCTCCAAGCTACCGCTGCCCCAGTGGCTGACGATGGAGGAGGCGCGCGAGCACGTCCGCGTCGGGGCCTCCGCGTGGGATTGGGCGAGCTCGGGTGACGACGGCGACCCCGATCTGGTGCTTGCCAGCTGCGGCACAATCCCCACGATCGAGCTTTTGGCGGCCGCCAGCCTGCTCAAAGAGGACGTGCCCGACCTGAAGGTGCGCTTCGTCAACGTCACCAACCTGTTCGCGCTGGCTGCCCCCGGCAAGCACCCCGACGCGATGCCCGCGGGCGCCTTCGGCGAGCTGTTCACCAAAGGCCGGCCGGTGATCTTCAACTTCCACGGCTACCCCTCGGCGGTCCACCAGTTGATCCACCGCCGCCCCAACCAGGAGCGCTTCCACGTTCGCGGCTATGCGGAGGAGGGGACGACCACCACGCCCTTCGACCTGCTGGCGATGAACGGCGTCGACCGCTACCAGCTGGCGATCGAGGCGCTCAGCCGCGTGGACCTCGGGATCAGCGACAACATCGGCGGGATGTCCGGCGCGTTTGCGGTGCGCAACATTGGAGGAGCCCAGGAGGCGATCGCCAAGTACCGCGAACAGCTCGCCGAGCACCGCCGGTATGTGCGCGAGGTCGGCAACGATCCGCCGGAGCTCACCAACTGGGTGTGGCCGGGGTCGAAGGCGTGAAGACGTGGAGAGGACAGGGAGACATGAGGGGATCGGATGAGGCGCAGGGATCGATGAGCGCAGGCGCTGAGAGGGATCGATGAGCGCAGAGGCTGTGCAGCGTGCCGATGCCCACTTTCAGGCCGGTGAGTTTCGCGCGAGCCGTGAGTCGGCCCTCGCGGCGCTCGACGGCGCGCCCGACGATGTCGAGCTGCTCCTGCTCGCCGGGCGCGCGGGGGTGGAGCTCGACGCCGAGGATGCGACCGAGCAGCTGCGGCGCGCGACCGAGCTCGCTCCCGAGAACGCCGATGCTTGGCACTACCTGGGGGAGGCGCTCGCCACCGAGGGGCGCATGGACGAGGCCAACGACGCCTTTCGCCGCGCGGTCGAGCTCAACCCCGCCGACCAGGTGGCGCTCAGCCACCTCGGCCACACCTCTGCTGCGACGGGGCGCGAGGAGGAGGCTGTGGGTTACCTGAGCCAGGCGGCGCAGAGCATGCGCGGCGCCTCCACCGCGGCGATCAACCTCGTCGACATGTACCGCACGCTCGGCCACTACGAGGAGGCGCTGACCGCCGCGCAGCGGATCGCCGAGGCCGAGCCCGAGGATCTTGTGGCCGCGCTCGACGTGGCCGAGCTCAGCCTCGAGGTTGGGCAGCTCGAGGAGGCGATGAGCGCGTTCGAGCGGCTACGCGCGCTCGACGACGTGCCGGGCCACGAGATCTACCCATTGCACGGGATGATCAAGACCGCGATCGAGCGCGAGGACTGGCCGGGTGCGCTGGAGCTTGCGCGGACCGCGCCGGTCGGCGACTCCGAGGGCCGAACCCTCAATCTGATCGCCTTTCTCCAAGCGCAAGCGGGCGAACCGGCCGAGCAGGCACCCACGCGCGAGGAGATCGATGCCGCGTTGAGCGCATCGCTGTTCGAGTACCGCCGCATGCACGCCGACGATCGACGTCTCGCCTCGGAAGATCTTCTTGGCTGAGCTCGCCACAGCCTCCCGCGCCGACGTGGTCGAGTGGTTTCGCTGCCCCTCTTGTGCCGCGTTCGTCTACCACAAGCGCCTACGCCGCAACCTCGGCGTGTGCCCAGACTGCAACCACCACTTCCGCCTGCGCATTCGTGAGCGCCTCGGCCAGCTGCTGGACGAGGGCAGCTTCGAGGAGCTGAGCGGCGACCTCGAGATCCTCGACGCGCTCTCCTTCGCCGACTCAAAGCCCTACGTCGAGCGGATCGCGCAGGCGCAGAAGAAGAGCGAGACCAAGACCGGCGCGCTGCACGGCACCGGCACGATCGACGGCCTGCCGATCGTCGTGGCGGGCATCGACTTCTCGTTCATCGGCGGCTCCATGGGCGGCGCGGTCGGCGAGTCGATCACGCGCGCGGCCGAGCTGGCGCTCGAGACCCGCGCGCCGCTGTTGGTGATCTCCGCTTCTGGCGGCGCGCGCATGCAGGAGGGATGCGTGTCGCTGATGCAGATGGTCAAGACCTCGCAGGCGATGGCGCGCCTCGCGGAGGAGGGGGTGCTGTTCATCTCGCTGCTGACCGATCCCACCTACGGCGGCGTCAGCGCTTCCTACGCGACGCTCGGGGACATCCTGATCGCAGAGCCCGACGCGCACATCGGCTTCGCCGGGCCCACCGTGATCGAGCAGACGATCCGCCAGAAGCTGCCCGACGGGTTCCAGACCGCGGGCTTCCTGCTCGAGCACGGGATGCTCGACTTGGTCGAGCCACGCGAAGGCCTGCGCCGCACGATCCGCAACCTGCTCGAACTCCACGCCCGCGCCGAGGCCGCGCGCGGCGAGGACGCGGCGGCGCTGCAAGGGCGCCTGCCGGCGGTCGAGGGCGTCGCGCCGATCGTCGATCCCGAGCGGCTGCCGGCGCGCGACCCCTGGGAGATCGTGCAACTCGCGCGTCACATCGACCGCCCGCGGTTCCTCGACCTGGTCGGCTTCGCCTTCGACTCCTTCCAGGAGCTGCACGGCGACCGCGCGTTCGAGGAGGACCACGCGATCGTCGCCGGGCTCGCGCAGCTGGGTGAGATGGCGGTGATGGTGATCGGCCAGCAGAAGGGCCACACGACCAGCGAGCTGGTCGAACACAACTTCGGGATGCCCGAGCCCGAGGGCTACCGCAAGAGCATGCGCCTGATGCGCTATGCCGCGCGCTTCGGCCTGCCGCTCGTGACGATCGTCGACACACCCGGTGCCTACCCCGGGCTGGGGGCGGAGGAGCGCGGGCAGTCCAACGCGATCGCCGAATCGATCATGCTGATGTCGCGCCTGCCGGTGCCGGCCGTGACCGTCGTGACCGGCGAGGGCGGCAGCGGGGGCGCGCTCGCGATTGCCGCCGGCGACCGGGTGCTGATGATGGAGAACGCCTACTACTCGGTGATCAGCCCCGAGGGCTGCTCGACGATCCTCTTCAAGGACGCCTCCGCCGCCCCCCGCGCCGCCAAGGCGCTGCGCATCACGAGCCCCGAGCTGCTGCGCCTGGGCGTGATGGACGCGGTCGTGCCCGAGCCCGAGGGCGGCGCGCAAACCGACCCGGCGGCCGCCGGCGCCAACCTCAAGGCCGCGATCGTCGCCACCCTCGGCGAGCTGCTGCCGCTGAGCACCGACGAGCTTATCGCCCAGCGCTACGAGCGCTTTCGCAAGTTCGGCACCCCCGGGCGCCAGCCAACACTTCCGCCACTATCACAGGGGGAGACATCATGAGCGAGAACGAGAACACCCAAACGAGCCCCGACCGCGAGCTGATCGAGTCGGTGTGGGCCGAGGCCCGCGACCTGATCAAGCGCCTTGAGGGCTCCACCGTGCAGCGCTTCGCGGTCGCCGCCGGCGACTACAAGATCGAGATCGAGCGCGGAGCGCCGGCCGCGCCCGTCATGCCGGGAACAGCCCCCGCCCCCCCTCCTCCTTCTCCCAGCGGACCGGTCGCCACCGGGGCCGGCCCCGGCATGAGCATCGCTCCCGGCGCGCGGATGGCCTCCGGCGTGTTCACGATCGGGGATCTGGAGGCCGACAACCGGGTGCCGGTGCTCGCGCCCCTGGTGGGGACCTTCTACGGCGCCGCGCAACCCGGCGCCAAGCCGTTCGTCGAGGTCGGCTCCAGCGTCGAGCCCGGTGAGACCGTGTGCATCGTCGAGGCGATGAAGATGATGAACGAGGTTTCTGCCGGCGAGGGCGGCAAGGTCGCCGAGATCGTCGTCGAGAACGGCGAGTGGGTCGAGTTCGAGCAGGTTTTGATGTATCTCGAGCCCGGGGACTGATCTGCAGTGTTCGAGAAGGTTCTGATCGCCAACCGGGGTGAGATCGCGCTCCGCGTAGCCCGCGCCTGTCGGGAGCTGGGCATCAAGTCGGTCGCTATCTACTCCACCGCCGACGCCGAGTCCGCCGTCGTGCGCTTCGCCGACGAGGCCGTACACGTCGGGCCCCACCACCCTGGCAAGAGCTACCTGCACATCCCCAACGTGATCGGCGCCGCCCAGAAGACCGGCGCCGACGCAATCCACCCCGGCTACGGCTTCCTCTCCGAGGACCCCTTCTTCGCCGAGATCTGCTCCGACAACGGGATCACGTTCATCGGGCCGCGCCCCGAGGTGATGGAGAAGGTCGGCGACAAGGCGATCGCGCGGGACCTGATGCAGAAGGCCGGGCTGCCGCTCCTGCCAGGCACGATCGAACCCGTGCAGACCGCGGAGGAGGCGCAGGAGATCGCCGACGGGATCGGCTACCCCGTGATCATCAAGGCGGTCGCCGGTGGCGGCGGGCGCGGCATGAACGTGGTGCGCCGTGCGGAGGACCTCGTGCGCCTGTACACCACCACGCGCGCCACCGCCCAGGCCGTCTTCAAGGACAGCGCCGTCTACATCGAGCGCTACCTGGAGGCCCCCCGCCACACCGAGGTGCAGCTGGTGTGCGACAGCCACGGCAACGGCGTGTACTTCTTCGAACGCGACTGCTCGGTGCAGCGCCGCCACCAGAAGCTTATCGAGGAGGCGCCCTCGATCCATCTCTCCGAGGCGCAGCGCAAAGACATCGGCGAGCGGGCCGTCGCCGGTGCCCTGTCGGTCGGCTACACCGGCGCCGGCACGATGGAGTTCCTGCTCGACCACGAGGGCAACCTGTCCTTCATGGAGATGAACGCCCGCATCCAGGTCGAGCACCCCGTCAGCGAGATGGTCACCTCCATCGACCTGATCCAGGAGCAGATCCGCGTGGCCGCCGGCGAGCCGCTGTCGGTCACGCAGGAGGACGTCGTACTGCGCGGCCACGCGATCGAGTGCCGCGTCAACGCCGAGGACCCCGACCGCGACTTCGCCCCGGCCGCGGGCCGACTCGACGTGTACGTGCCGCCGGGCGGGCCGTGGACGCGCGTCGATTCGCACTGCTACCCCGGGTGGAACATCGCTCCGTTCTACGACTCTTTGATCGCCAAGCTGATCGTGTGGGCGCCCACCCGCCTGGAGGCGATCGAGCGGATGGATCGCGCGCTGTCGGAGTTTCAGATCGAGGGCCGCGGCGTGAAGACGACGATTCCCTTCCACCGGCGCGTGCTCGCGGATGCGCAGTTCCGCTCCGGCGACGTGACCACCGACTTCGTCGAGCATTTCCTCGCGGGCGAGGCGGTGATCGCGACGTGAGCTGCCGTTTGCGCGACATCGCGAGCGACCCGGAGCGAGATCTTCTGCTCGCGACCTGCGATCGACCCGCAGCGAGATGTCCTGCTCGCGATCTGCGACCGACCCACAGCAAGGAGAGCCCCAATGAGCAGCGGTGATGCCGCAGTCGAGATGTTGCCCGAGGTGCTGAACTATCTGGGCGAGCAGCACACGCTCACGCTTGCCACCGCCAGTCCGAGCGGGGTTCCCCACGCCGGCACCTTCCTCTACGTGCACGACGGACCCGAGTTGTACTTCTGGACGAAGGCGCACACCACCACCGCCCGTCACATCGAGCAGAACTCGCTCGTCTCCTTTACGATCGACGGGTACTCCGACGACCTGCAGAAGATTCGCGGCCTGCAGGGCAGGGGGGAGTGCCGCGTGATCCTCTCCGGCGAGCAGATCGCGCGCGTGGCCGATCTCTTCGGGCAGAAGTTCCCGGCGCTCTCGCCCGGCACCACGATGACGATCTCCTTCTTCCGGATCGTCGCCAGCGAACTGCAGTTCACCGACAACACCGACGCCTCGATCCACCAGCAGGAGGGCACCTTCGGCGTGGAGTTCCACCGCGAGCGCGCCTACTCGGTGTTTGCCGACCTGCCTTTGCAGAGCGTCTCCAGCCTCACGGGCGAGCTGCAGCTCCTCGATTTCCCCACGGGCGAGGTAATCGCTCGCGCCGGTGGGCCGGCGGACAAGTTCTTCATCGTCGTCGACGGCGCGGTCGAGGTCGACCGCGAAGGGGTCGGCGGCGAGGGGGTCGGCGGTGACACCCCGGTGTCGCTCGGTCCCGGGCAGTTCTTCGGCGAGCTCGCGATCCTGCGCGACCGGCCGCGCACCGCCACCCTGAAGGCGCTCGAGCCCACCCGGGTGCTGGCGCTCGACCGCGACACGTTCCGCGACATCGTCGCCGAGTCGCTAGGCACGACCAAGGACTTCGACGCGATCGTGCGCGAGCGGCTGCGGAGCCTCGACTAGAAGGGGCTCCGCGAGCCGCGCCCCGCTCATGTCAGCGCCAGCCTTTAGCAGCAAGGACTTCCGCGACACCGTCGGCGCGTTCGCCACCGGCGTCACGGTGATCACCACGCGCGGGGAGGAGCACGCCTACGGGATGACCGCCAACGCCTTCTCCTCCGTGTCGCTCGACCCGCCGCTGGTGCTGGTGTGCACGATCGCGCGCTCCGAGGGCTCCGAGCATCTGCGGCGCAACGGAGTGTTCGCCGTCAACGTCCTCGGCACCCACCAGGAGCCGCTGTCGCGCTACTTCGCCTCCAAGGATCGCCCCCGCGGCCGCGACGCTTTCGCCGAGGTCTCGCATCGGGTGGCCAGCAGCGGCTCGCCGATCCTCGAGGGCGCCCTCGCCTACCTCGACTGCCGGCTGCACACCGAGCATGCGGCCGGCGACCACGACATCTTCATCGGCGAGGTTCTGGAGCTGGGCACGCGCGACGACGCCGAGCCGCTGATCTTCCACCGCGGGCAGTACCGGCTGCTCGGAGCGGGGTAGGCTCTCGGGACAAGGCTCCACCGGGCGCGGTCGGAGTTTGGCCAAGGTTTGACTTCGGTTGGCTCCATAGACAATCGTCTGAAAGATGCATGCGGGCGAAGGAGCGCAAGGCGGACTCTGACCTGGGCGCGGGCCGCGTCACGCGCTACGAGAGCGACGAGGAGCGCTTGGCGTCCTTGGTCGAGCGCACGAGTTCGATGCCAACGCGCTGAGCCCCGGGCGTTCGGGCTCGATTGGGAGTCCAATCAGCAAAACAGACCAGTGACTTGCCACGATGATATCCTGGTCGCCATCGTGGGCTTCATATCGATGGGTGCTGCGTGAGACACACATCTCGGATGTCGATCGAGGCCGCACGACCGTGGCGCCTACTCGCGTGCCTATTCGCGATGGCGCTAGTGGCCGCCGGTGGGGCTGGGCTTTCGACATCGCCCGCGGTTGCCGAGGAAGCGCCGCAGGAAGAGCCGGCCGATGAAACTCCGCAGGCGGAATTCACGGGCGCCTACGGCTACTGGTTCGCGGTGGCGATGAGCGCCGACGGCAGCACCGCCGTGGTCGGGCAGCTTGGGGAATCGAAGTTCACCGATGTGCCCGGTGTGGCCCACATTCTCACGTTCGACGGGACCAACTGGACGCAGCAGGCGGAACTCACCGCCAGCGATCCAAGCTATGACATGCTCTTCGGCAACGCTGTCGCTGTGAGCGCCGACGGCAACACCGTGATCGTCGGCGATCCGGGTGAGTGTGGGTACGGTCTGGAGAACTGCGAACACGGCGCCGCGTACGTCTTCGCCCGCAGCGGCTCGACCTGGACGCAACAGGCAGAGCTGCACGGAGGTCCGGGATTCGGCGGCGCCGTGGCGCTCAGCGGCGACGGGAACACGGCGCTGGTGGGCGCCGGACTGTCGGGCTTTTACGGAGTCTCCTATGCTCCCGGCGGCAACTCTCCACCTACCCTCCTCAGTCGCAGTGGCACGACCTGGACGCAAGAGGCCACCCTGAGCACGAGCAGCGCCTCAGATCCATTCGACAACCTCGGTCACTCCGTGGCTCTGAGCGCCGACGGCAAAACTGCTTTGATCGGCGATCCCACCGAGAACGAAGCAGCTGGCTCTGCTTACGTTTTCACCGGCAGCGGCTCGACGTGGACTCAACAGGCAGAACTCACCGGCAGCGACGTGCAGAAAGGGTGGGAATTCGGCACATCGGTTGCCCTCAGCGCCGACGGGCAAACCGCCCTCGTCGGTGCTCCCACGTCGGATGCCGGCTCCGCGTACGTGTTCAGCGGCAGCGGCTCGAGTTGGACCCAGCAGGCAGAGCTGACCCCAGACGATGCCGAAGTCAGCTCGTTCGACGGCTGGTTTGGCAGGACGGTGGCGCTCGACAGCGCCGGGAACATCGCACTGGTAGGCGCTCCGTGGGCTGAAGAAGATCTCGGTGCCGCCTATGCCTTCGCCGGCGAAGGCTCGAACTGGAGCCAGCAGGCAGAGTTCGTGGTCGACAACGCGACACCCTACGACTACTTCGGCGACGGGGTTGCGCTCAACGGGTTGGGGACCACCGCGCTGATCGGCCGGTACGACCCGGGTGCATACTTCTTCGGGATGCCTCCGATCCACCTCACGGAACCTCCGGTCAAAACAGAACCTCCTGCCAAAACAAAACCTCCGGTCAACACCGAACCGCTCGAAGTGACCACGAGCGTGGCCCAGACATCGACCACGTCCACGCCGGACGCTGTCGAGAACGCCGCGGGCAGCGCCCCCACCGCGGTTGTGGCGAACGTGGGCAGCGAGGCCCTCTCGCCGACGTCCTTCGCGGCGGCCCCGCGGGGAGCGAGCGCGCTCGCCGCAACGAGCGGCCACGGAGCAGCCGTCACCTACACGCTCAATACAGCGGTTGAGGTGCGCTTCAGCGTCGCCGAGGTTCAGCAGGGGCGCGATGGGCCGGCTGGGCACTGCGTCAGGTCCACAAAGGCGAACCGCGGCGCAGGCAGGTGCGTACGGCTTGTGGCACTGCCAGGCAGCTTCACACAAGCGGGAAACGCGGGTGCCAACCACTTTCGCTTCACGGGTCGTCTGGCGGGGCACGAGCTAGCGGTCGGCAGCTACCGGCTCACCGCAACCCCGATCGCCGCCAACAACGCCGGACACGCCGCCACAGGCTCATTCCACATCATCAGGAGGTAGCGACCGCTTGGGCTCGGCCCCGGCATACCTGCCGACTCGCTGGCTTGGCCGAGTCGTCAAAGCCACATCTGCCCGCCGGCGACCCGCGCGGAGCGGTTCGCGTTGACTTCGGTTGGCTCCATCGCCGCCGATTTCCAGCGGATTCCCGGAGGGCTCTCGTGACGGTGGTCGAACCGCCCGTCGAGAACCGGGGCAGGTCCGTGCGACAATGAGGGGCATGACTAAGGCTGAGCTACACGATTTGGTGGACCGTCTGCCGAACGCTGCGGTTGATGGCGCGGCTGTTCTGCTCAGTGAGATCAGCACTGGCCGCATTGATCCTGAGCAGGCGTGGTTCTGGACGCGGGAGTGGCAGGAGAAGGAGCACGAGGCGGATAATGATCTAGCAGCGGGTCGCAGGATGTCCTATGAGAGCGACGAGGAGTTCCTAGCCGGCCTGGACGAGCGGACGAAGCTGCTTGATGCCGACGCGTGAAGTCCTCGCGTCGTTTTGGCGCGATTGGGATCGGCTCACCCCCCAACAGCAGAGAGCGTTCCGCGAGGCAATTGTGCAGTTCATCGCTGATATTGCCAACGGCGGTCAGAGCTTCCACCCGCGCCTGCGCGTCAAGCGGGTACAAGGCCGTCCCGGCGTGTGGGAGATGACCTGGGCGCCGGACGGCCGCGCCACCTTCGAGTACGGCACACAGATCCGACCCGGCGAGGTGCACGTCATTTGGCGCCGCATCGGGACACACTCGGTCTTCCGCCAACCGTAAAGGCTGCCGTCGATGAGTGACCCAAAGCTACACCACTATGTGCCGCAGTTCTACCTGCGACGCTTTTGCGACGCGTCCGGTCGTCTTTGGGCCTGGGATCGAGAGGCGGATCGGGTATTCGTTGCCAAACCCGGATCGGTGGCTGCCGAGCGCTCGTTCTACTACCTCGATGTACTCGCAGAACAAGGTCACGATCCGCTGACACTGGAGAAGCAACTCGCGTCCATTGAGCACGAGACTGCTTGCATAACAAACCAGTGGATCGAGTGGATTCGTGGCGAGCACTTGGGAATGAAAGTCCCGATCCCCGATCCGAACAGGGCCATCGTGGCCCAGTTTATCGCGCTCCAGTTTCTTCGTACCGCAGACTACAGAGACATACTCGCACGATTCGCGTCGACTACAGAGCACGTTGCCAGCAGCGAGCGTGAGCGACGCATACTTCACACGGGGGCGCTATGGGACGACAAGCTGATCGCGAGGTTCAGTGATCGGATCGAGTCGTCGGCTTGGGTTTTTGCACGGAACGGGACGGATGTCCCGTTTATGGCATCCGACAATCCGGTTGCGTTCCGCCAAGGGGACAATTCCATGTGGCTCAAGGCCGGCATGTTCGGCGGCGGCACGTACGTCGTGTATCCATTGACGCCGGATGTAGTCATGTACTGCTATCCGTCTGAAGAACCTTGGTTGAAGTTGGCGTCGTTCGACTCCTGTGTATCCCCCGTCACCCTCTCGGCAGACATGGTGGATAGCGAGAATACTGCGCAGGTCTTTATGGCATCGCGGTTTGTCTTTTCGTGTCGGGACGACTTCGCAATGGCGAGGGAGTTTGCCCCAACAATCGGCACAGATGCTTACGCTCATTACTGGGAGTCGAGCTAGCGGTCTGTACCGCCGAGCGATACATGCCCGGTGCTTACCCTCGCCGAGCGGTTCGACTTGAGGTCGGTTGGCTCCACGAGACGGTTGCGGAGGACGTGCCTCGTCCAGCGACATCCTTCCGCCGACAAGGCACCGAGCGGTTCGACTTGATCCCGCTCGCTCCGTGGATGATCGTCCGCAAAGAGAGCCGCCGCCTACTTGCCTCTGTCGTGAGGCTCGCGCTCGTAGCGCCCAGCCAGGTATTCGTCGACCCAGGCGCGCGTGCTGCGCCACGTACCGTCGGCTGCCTTGGAGGCATTGAGACGGCCCCGCGTCGCGGCCACGCGCAGCGCGTTTGCAGAGATTCGCTCGGAGGCCAGAGCGGGCAGCGGGACCAGGCGTGATGGGCCGGCGATAGCGGGAACGATGAACTTGTGGAGGTTGTCGAGGATGGCGCGGGCGAGCAGCTCTCCGAGGGGGCCATGGTCGCCCTGATCGGCGCGCTGGAGCGCGGCCAAGTATCGCCGGCGATCTCCCTTGAAGATGATCGCGGGGGGGTAGCCGAGCCTGACCAGGAGCAGATTGAGAACGAGTCGGCCGGTGCGCCCGTTGCCGTCGAGGAATGGGTGGATCTGCTCGAAGCTCGCATGCGCCTTGGCCAGCGCTTCGGGCTCGATGTCCTCACCTTCCCGACCCAGCGTTTGCACGTTGCCGATCCAGTCGGTGACCATGGCGGAGACCTCGGGCCACGATGGTGGGCGCATGCCGCCTGGAAACGGCCGGATGTCGTGCTCGCGGAATGAGCCTGGACGCTCACGATGGCCGGCGCTTGGGTGAGGCGCGACATCCCAAGCGGGTGTGAGTGCGAGGCGGTGGATATGGCGAAGCTCGGTCAGCGAGAGCAGCTCGCCGCTCGACCATGCCCCAGGATTGAGCGCCTGGCCGTAGACCCAGTTGGCGGCATCGGCGTACCCACGTACCTCCATGTACTCCCTGAGCTCCTTGTTGCCCACCGCCCGACCCTCCTCGAGCAGCTGCTCGACCTGCTTGAGCACGAGTGTGTTGCCCTCGATGGCAGTCGAGTGGTGAGCCTCCTCGAGCCATATCCCGCGCCAGATGCCGTCCGCTTCGCCAGGCGAGGGCAGGCCGCCGAGTCGATCGCGCAGTTCGCCGATCTGCACCCGAAGGCGATCGTAGACGGCAGCCCGCGTGGGTCGGCCGCGGTTGACCCCGGCGATTTTGTGCGGATCAGGCACGATCTAACTGTACCGAACATCTTTATAAGTGTGCGGCTGATGCCAAAGCAATTGCACCGAACAAATTCGGGCCACGATTCGGACCGTCTTGGGGCTTTGAAGCCTGCGGCGTCGCAGTGACGCAACACGTCTGCGGCTGACAGCGAAGACGTGATCCACGCTCGGCACCTGCTGATCCCCGAGTGCCCTCGCGGAATCGGAACCCCGACGTCAGAGTGGTGGATTCAGGCCGTCGAGCCGGCGAACGCCTCCAGCTTCTCCGGCGAGTCGGCGGCGAACACTTCGATGTCGCTGTCGATCTGACGCACCAGCCCGCCCAGCACACGTCCGGGGCCGAGCTCCAGCACCCTCGTGCAGCCCTCCTCGGCGAGCGTCTGCACGCACTGCACCCACAACACGGGGCTGGCGATCTGCGCCACCAGCGCCTGGCGCACCTGCTCGCCGGTTCTGATCACCGTGCCGGAGGCGTTGGCCACCAGCGGGACCTTGGGATCCTCCCACGTGAGCTTGTCCATCGCAGCTGCCATCTCGCGCTGCACCGGCTCCATCAGCTCGCTGTGGAAGGCGGCCGACACCTTCAGGCGCACCGCCTTGCTGGCGCCTGCCTGCTCGGCCAGCTCCAGCAGCCGCTGCACCCCGGCCTCCTCGCCGGACACAACGGTCTGCCGCGGGCTGTTGAAGTTGGCTGGTGCCACGGTGCCCGCCTCCGACGCGGTCTCGCACAGCGCCCGCACGTCCTCGGCCGGCAGGCCAACGATCGCCGCCATCCCGCCCGGGCGTTCGGTGCCGCAGCTCGCCATCAGCTTGCCGCGCAGCGACACCAGCTCCATGCCCGCCTGCAGGTCGAGCGCACCAGCGGCGACCGCCGCCGTGTCCTCGCCGAGGCTGTGTCCGGCGACGAAGTCAGGCTCCAGACCCGACTCGCGCGCCAGCTCGTGGATCGCGAGCGAAAGCGCGAACAGGGCAGGCTGTGTCACGTCGGTGCGGGTCAGCTCCTCGATCGGGCCCTCCAGCGCGAGCTTGCGGATCGGCAGCCCCGAGGCCTCGTCGGCCAGGTTGAAGTAGCGATCGAACAGCTCGGGGCGCGCCTGCAGCAGCTCGGCGCCCATGCCCACACGCTGCGAGCCCTGTCCAGGAAATACAAATGCCGTTGCCCCCATGTTCAGCGCTCCTTATCTCCACTGCCGATTGTCGCTCGTCGCCGAGAAGCTAACGCAGATCGACCGCCGAAGCGCGTTCGGGGGTCGCGCCCCTTCCGGTATCAAGCACATGACCCGGAGTGTCTGCCTGCAGGATGCGGCTATCGACGCGACAATCTATCCATTGTCGCTGGATAGCTTGCGAAAAAGTATGGTATTTCGCTATCGTATCTCCTGTGAACGACTCCCAGCTCAGGCGTTTGCTGGCCGAGCGCAGTCCCTGGCGGGCAAAGGAGAGGTGGGAGGTCGACGACCCAGATCTGCGTGCGGCCGGGCGGCTTCCGCTGAACTATGAACCCGAGCCGCTCACCGGCATTCACGCGCCCGGGCTGTATGTCCTGCGGGGGCCGCGTCGTGTGGGCAAGAGCTTGGAGCTCAAGCGCGCCGTTGGGCGGCTGCTCGCGGAGGGCGTGGATGCGAAGACCGTCTTCTACTGCTCCTGCGACGGGCTCTCCACGCAGGATCTCCGGCGTCTGGTGGCTCAGGGGCACAGTGTCAGCCGCACGTTGCCGGGGCCTCGCCACTGGCTGCTCGACGAGGTGACGGCCGTGCCGGGCTGGTCGCAGACGATCAAGGAGTTGCGCGATCAGGACACGACCTTTCGCGAGGCGTGCGTGGTGCTGACGGGATCCTCGGCGCGCGATTTGGAGCAGGCGCGCAAGGATCTGGCCGACCGCCGCGGGGGGGTCGCCGACTCCGACAGGCTGCTGCTGCCGATGGGCTTCCGGGCGTTCTGCCGGGCGCTGGAAGGTTTCGAGGAGCTGCCGTCACAGGTCTTCCGCCCCAAGGACTTCCTGAGCCCACGGGCCGAGCTTGCGATACTGGCTTTGGAGCCGTGGAGCGACGCGTTGGCGGATGCATGGGAGCTATTCCTCGATGTCGGCGGCTTCCCGCGCGCCGTCGGCGAGTTTGTGGGAACCGGTGTGGTGAGCGACGGGTTCGTCCAGGGCCTGTGGGATGTCGTGCTGGGCGACGCTGTCCGCGCGGCGCCCATGTCCGAAGCCGACGTGGCGGCACTGCTCGACCGCCTGGCCGCGAATCTATGCAGCCCAATCAACGCCTCGCGCATCGCTCGCGACATCGGTCTCCCGGGACACCAGGCCGCGATCGACCGTGTCGAGGACCTGGTGCGAGCGTTCCTCGCGTGGCGTTGCCATCGCATCCGCGACGGCAGGCCCAATACCGCTGCGCAGCGCAAGCTGTACTTCGTCGACCCGCTGGTTGCGCAGCTTGCACATCGGTGCAACCCCGCCTTCCCCGCTCCGGACGCCTCCAAGCTCACCCAACAACAGATCGGCCTCGCCCTGTCCCGGGTCGTATCGCCGCACGCACCAGCTGCCTTTGTTCAGGCCGACCGGGTCATGTACGAGCGTACCGACACCGGCGCGGAGATCGACTTCGTCGGCGCCGATCTGGAGATTCCCTTCGAGTGCAAGTACACCGACGGCCATTGGCGCCAGGAGGCCCTCACGATGAAGGCTCGCTACGGTCGCGGTGTGATGGTCACGCGCTCGCCCTTGCTCACCGGGGTGGAGGAGCCGATATGGGCGATCCCCGCCGGCATCCTTGCCTGGCTGTTGGGGCCACAAGGCTAACCGGCCCGGGGAATATCCTCGTAGGCCAGCTCGATCTCGCGCAGCCGGTTGGTGTCGACGTCGTACACGAAGCCGCGCACCCTGTCGCGGTGCAGCAGAAACTGCGATTGGCGCACGCGCAGGATCGATTGGCGCACGTCGGCGTCGACGTCGGTGAACGACTCGATCGCAAACGCCGGCGCCACGCCGGTCGCCTGCTGCAGCTCGGCGCGGAAGCCGTCATCGGTGAGCGACTGCATGCCGCAGTTGGTGTGATGGATCAGCATCACCTCGCGCGTGCCCAGCTTCCGCTGCGACACCGCCAGCGAGCGGATCACGTCGTCGGTCACAACCCCGCCGGCGTTGCGCAGGATGTGCGCCTCGCCGCCTTTCAATCCAAGCGCCGCGAACACGTCGATGCGGGAATCCATGCACGTTACGATCGCCAGCTTGCGGTTGGGGCGGACATCGAGGTGCCCGCCCGGCTGGGCATTCGCGAAGGCCTCGTTGTTGGCTACCAGCTCGTCGATTGCGTCCATCCACGGCAGCCTAACCAGATCCAGGTAGGCTTGGCCGCTCATGCAACGCGCAACGTCTTTCAATGCGGGCCCACCGGTCTCTTGAAAGCCGTGCGCAGCGTGTGCTTTGCAATCGGCGGTGCTCTCAGAGGAGGGTCTCTTGGATCTCGGGCTTAGCGGAAAGCGGGCGCTCGTCACGGGCGGCTCGCGCGGAATCGGGCGTGCACTGGTGCTGGGCTTGGCGCAGGGCGGCGCCTCGGTTGGGGCTTGCTACAACCGCGAGTCCGACGATGTCGAGCGCCTGCGGGGTGAGCTGGCGCAGATCGGGGGCGCGAGCTTCCTCGCGCAGGCCGACCTCGCCAAGCCAGAGTCGGCGGAGGCGTTTGTGAAGGACACCGCCGAGCGCTTCGGCGGCCTCGACATCGTCATCAACAACGCCGGCGTGGTCAGCCACGCGATGATCGATCAGCTCACGCTCGAGGAGTGGCACCGGGTGATCGACACCAACCTGACGGCCGTCTACCTCGTCTGCCAAGCTGCCCTGCCGGCGATGGGGGAGGGGGGGTCGATCCTCAACATCACCTCGGCTGTCGCGATGCGCGGGATGCCGGGGCGCGTCCACTACATCTCCTCCAAGGCCGGCCTGATCGGCATGACGCGAGCGCTCTGCAAGGAGGTCGGCAGGCGGGGCATCCGCGTCAACGCGCTCGCGCCGGGCATCATCGAGACCGACCAGACGGGTGAGCTGGACGACGCCGGCCGCGCGCGCTACTCCGGTCTCGCGGCGCTCAACCGGCTGGGGCAGCCGGGGGAGATCGCGGATGTCGCGCTGTTCCTCGCCAGCGACCACGCGAGCTTCGTCTCCGGGGTGACGCTGAACGTGGACGGGGGAATCTGAGGGGGGGGGGGGGGGGCGGCGGCGGGGGCGGCGGGCGCGCCAACCA
>Ga0302235_10000246_pt1 | contig 45988 bp, 39 predicted proteins | sample II_Palsa_N3_3_FD_193577 | JGI IMG/M metagenome (GOLD analysis project Ga0302235, IMG submission 193577) | Peat permafrost microbial communities from Stordalen Mire near Abisko, Sweden - II_Palsa_N3_3 | ecosystem: Environmental > Terrestrial > Soil > Palsa > Peat permafrost | place: Sweden...
ACGACCGAGGCCATCGTGCCCAGCGTCGCCATGGCGGCCATGAAGTAGACGGTGAACGCGATGCCGTTGATGGTGGCGTGCCGGTTCGCGCTGGCGACCGACAAGTACAGCACCAGCGGGAAAACGAGCGACAGGAGGAGGAAACGCCAGTTGCGGAAGTTCCTGAGTACCTCGTAGCGGAGGTAGATGGTGCTGGTCATCGGGCCCCCTGGACCTGGGTCGGCTGGTTCGGGTCGTCGCGTTCGCCGACCGTGAGCGCGAAGAACGCCTCTTCGATGCCGGCCCCGTGCACTTCGATGTCGCGTGCCTCGGGGAAGCGGCTGAGCAGGGCGCGAAGCGCATTGTCCGAGCTGGCGCAGTTGAGCGTCACCGCCTCGCCCCGTCGCTCCGCGTTGGTGACGCCGGGCAGGCTGGCAAGCTGCGCCAGGTCGGCGCCGGGCAGCGTCGCGCGGATCGTCCGGCCGCTCGCCATGGCCTTGATCTCGGTGGCAGAGCCGTCCGCGACGATCTTGCCCCGCGCGAGCAGGACGATCCGGTCGGCGTAGGCGTCTGCCTCCTCGAGGTAGTGCGTCGCGAAGATCACGGTCTTGCCTTCGGCCGCTACCTCCCGGATCGCGGTCCAGAACTCCCGGCGGCCCCCGACGTCGATGGCGGCGGTCGGCTCGTCCAGCACGAGAAGATCCGAGTTCGCGATCAACGCGGCGGCGAAGCGGACCCGCTGCGTCTGGCCGCCCGACAGCTTGTTGGTGCGGCGGTCGGCGAACTCAGCGGCGCCGGTTAGCTGCAGCATGTGGTCTACCTGGAGCGGCCGCGGGTACAGAGAGGCGATCATCGTGAGGAACTCACGGACGCTCAGGTACTCGATGAGCGAGCCGGTCTGCAGCATGCCGCCCACCTGCCCGGCCGCGATAGCGCGGGCGGGCGGCATCCCGAACAGCGTGATGCTGCCGGAGTCCGGCCTGGTCAGGCCAAGTGCCATGTCCAGCATCGTGGTCTTGCCCGCGCCGTTCGGGCCGAGGATGGCGACCGTCTGGCCGCGACGGATACTCAGGTCGATCGAGTCGACGGCGCGCAGCCTGCCGTACGCCTTGGACAGGCGGGACAGGACAACCCCGTCATTTGAAGCCTTGCCAGTAGCCATGGCTATAGGCTTCCGCCCCCCGAGCTAACCCGGTAGTGCCCCCAACCCACTACTTCCCGGTGACAAATGTCAGACGCGCAGCGCAGCCCCACCCCTCATGACCTGCAGCTTCGGCGATAGTCCAGCAGTTCGCCCGGGTCCCCGGCGACAGCGCTGTGCAGTACGCGAACGCCGTCCCGATGCTGCCGGCGCTGCGGCGGATATTGCTAAGGCACCTGACTCTCCGGCGGCAAATCAGGCTACAAGCAGGCGAGCGCCAAGCTCTGCTGCGTCGAGATCGAGGAGGTCGCGGTTGCGTTCGGCCCACCGGCCGGATGCGAGGTCAGCCCGGAGGCTGCGCACTGCCCGCTGCTCGGCGTCCGGCCCGACTCTGGCCCACACCGAAATGCCGCGGCGAACATGATCGTCCAGGTAGGCCTCGGGCCGACGCCAGTAGGCCTCGAAGAAGCCGTCAGCGCAGTCCCACGGAATGAGCACCGGCTCCATCCTGGCACCGATCGCGCGGGCCACCTCGGTCAGCGAAGACCGGCCGACGCGAAGGTCAGCGACCTCGGGCAGGTAGTCGCGAGTCAGCCAGAACCGATCAGGGTCACTGGTGTCGAACGTGAACACCACCTCGAACGTGAACACCACCACGCGGCGAGCGACGCGCCGCATCTCGCGCAGGCCGGCCATCGGGTCCTGCCAGTGATGAACGGTGCAAACAGCCATCGCTGCGTCGAAGGACTGGTCCTCGAATGGAAGGCTCTCCGCGGTGGCAGCCACGCACGGCGCCGCGCCTGCGGGACGCTGCGCACGCATCAGCGCCGACGGTTCAACCGCGGTGACGTCGCGGCCGGGGGGCTCGTAGGAGCCGGTGCCCGCCCCGACATTCAGTACCGTGCGCGCATCGCCGAGCGCAGCCCAGATCCGCGCGGCGATCCGCGGCTCGGTGCGCCGCGTCACGGTGTAGGTGGCTCCGATGGTGTCATACAACTGCGCGCTGGACATGACACTGCCTCTCTGGCTGTCACCATCGTCGTCCCCCGCACCGCGCATATGGCCCGGATAGCGTCCGGGCCATCCGGCGTGCTCACATCAGGCCGGGACGCCGAACCTGTGCCTGGTAGCACCGAACGGATCACCCTTGGAGTGGGCGAACACCTTGACCGGCGTGACCGAGAACACCATCGCCTCGCCGCTGCCGTCGGGGTCGCGGAAGCAGCCGTCACGGGCGGTGAACTGCCATCGCCCATCCCACTTGGCAGCGAAAGCCCCGGCGACGCGGCTGAGCACGATGTCGTCGGTGACCTGCACCGCCACGCCCTCAACCACCACATCCAGCCCTTGGTCCCACTGACTGCAGCCGGTCGTCAGCACCACGTGCGAGTTAGCGCGCAGATTGGCGAACTTCTGCTCGCCGGCGCCGGTGCAGAACCAGACTGCTCCCTCGGCCCACGCCGCAACGACCGGGGTGACGTGCGGCCGGCCATCGGCCCGGACGGTGGAGAGCCAGAACAGCTCGGCGGTTTCGAGCACGCCGCGGGTCTCCTCCCATCCGGTGGCAGCTGCAGCGGGATCGCTGTACTCCTGATCGAACGTCGTGACTGGCGCGGACACGGGCATCTCTCCCATCGCTCCGTTTTTCGGAATGGCCGCAAGACGGGTGATCGCTGACGGTGCCGGCTCTGACCTGGAGTTACACTGGGTGGGCCTGGGAGGACTTGAACCTCCGACCTCTTCCTTATCAGGGAAGCGCTCTAACCGGCTGAGCTACAGGCCCTCGGGTGGCGGCGATCACTGGTAAATCCCGGGCGCCGCCGCGCTAGATTACCGCAAGCGCCTGCCAGGACGTCAGTCGGTATCCCTGAGCGTGACCTCGATGCCGCCGGCGACGTGCGTGACCAGGTTGTAGATCACCGAGCCCACCGTGGCGAGCGCAGTGATCAGGATCACGTTCACGGCGCCAATGAGCATCGTGTAGCCGAGCACCCGGGATGCGGAGAACCAGGTGCTGGCCTTCACGCCTGCAGATCCCTTGCTGGATGTCACGTCGGAGACCGATTTCTCGATCGACTGGAAGACTCCGAGCCTGGACAGGAAGTAATAGAGTCCGGCTACGGCGACGAAGAGCACGACCCAGCCGACCAGCGAGATCATGAAGCTGAACTTCATCACCGACCACGGCTCCACCCTGGTCACCGCAAACTGAGCACGGCGAGCTGGCAATGCGCCGTTCTGAGCCTGCCTGGCCACCTGGACCTTTGCCTTGCCTGCCTTGGGCGCTTTCGGGGCTCTGGGAGGCTTCGCGGGCTTTTTTTGCGCATTCCCCGGGCTGGTTATGGTCCCGAACGAAGATGTCACCGGGCCCGCCGCGGGCTCCGGCACAGCGGCAGCCGGAAACGGCGGCGGCATCCGGGTAGCATCCAGCGCCGGTCCTGCGTCGCCGGCCGGCGAGGACAGCTCCCCGCTGGCGGCCGGGCCCGCCAGCACAGGCTGACCGTTGTCCTGCGCCCCGTCCGTAGCCGGGTCCTGATCTCCGGCAGCCCTCCCGGGCAGCCACGACTGTGGCTCCACACGATGGTCCACGTCGTCCTCCTCCGGAAGTTGCCTGTCACGAGGTTATCCCCAGATGACTAGTCCATGTCCGTCAGAACCCGGCCATCATCCACGCCAACACCTATTAGACGCTGCTGACGCCCGGCGCGTTGCATCTCGCCATCTACGGCCATCTCTGCAGCTCTGTGACTCAGCTTCCCGCGCTGACGGCCGGCAAATGAACCCTCAGCGCACCTGCTGATCACGATTCATCTTCCGACTGGCCATCTTGCCCGGCGTCCGCGGAAAGGACGCCCGTGACGCGAGTTGCCTCCTCCGCCGCCGCCGCGTCCCCGGTATCCAGCGCCTCGCCAGCCTCGTCTTCCGCTGCATCCCCGGTGTCCAGCGCCTCGCCGACGCCCGCCGTGGACTCAGCGTTGCGGGCGATGGCGACCAGGCTCTGGCCGTCCGCCAGGTTCATCAGCCGGACGCCCATGGTCTGCCGGCCCGACTGGTTGATCTCGCCCGCGGCTGTCCTGATGACCCCGCCAGCGGAAGTGATGGCAAATACCTCGTCCTCCGGCCGGACCATCAGCGCGCCGACGAGCTCGCCCCTGGTCTCCACGATCCTGGCTGTGAGCACGCCCATGCCGCCTCTGCCCTGCACGGGATACTGGTCCGCCGGCGTGCGCTTGGCGTAGCCGCCGCCGGTAGCCACCAGGACGTCAGCGCCCGCATGGACCACGTGCATGCCGAGCAGCTCGTCGCCGTTGCTGAACCGCATCCCGATCACCCCGGAGGTCGCCCGGCCCATCGGCCGCAGCGCCTCGTCACTGGCGTGGAATCTGATCGACTGGGCCTGCCTGCTCACCAGCAGCAGATCATCCTCCGGGGAAACGAGCCTCGCCGCGATCACCTCGTCGTCCTCGCGCAGGTTGATGGCGATGATGCCGCCCGCCCGCGGCGAGTCGAAATCGCTCAGCCGCGACTTCTTCACCAGCCCGGAGGATGTGGCAAGCACCAGGTAGGGCGAGACCGAGTAGTCCCGCAGCGCCAGCACCTCGGCGATGCGCTCATCGGGCTGGAAGGCAAGCAGGTTGGCAACGTGCTGGCCGCGGGCGTCCCTGGCAGTGTCGGGCAGCTCGTAAGCCTTGGTCCGGTAGACCCGTCCCTTGTTGGTGAAGAACAGGATCCAGTGGTGGGTCGTGGTGACGAAGAAGTGATCGACGATGTCGTCGGTGCGCAGCTGCGCACCGCGCACGCCCTTGCCGCCGCGCCGCTGGGCGCGGTAGAGGTCGGTCTTGGTGCGCTTCGCATAGCCGCCGCGGGTGATCGTGACGACCATGTCCTCCTCGGCGATCAAGTCCTCGATCGACATGTCGCCGTCGTATGCAATGATCTCGGTCCGCCGGTCATCGCCGTACCTGGCGACTATCTCCCCGAGTTCGGTGCCGACGATCTGGCGCTGCCGATCCGGCGAGGCGAGGATGGCCTCGTACTCGGCGATCTGGGCCATCAGCTCCTCGTACTCGTCCACCAGCTGCTGGCGCTCGAGTGCGGCCAGCTTGCGCAGCTGCATGTCGAGGATGGCGCGGGCCTGAATCTCGTCGATCTCCAGCAGGTCCATCAGGCCCTGCTGCGCGGCGGACGCCGATGCGCTCGCCCGGATAAGGGCGATAACGGCATCAATCTGGTCGATCGCCTTGAGCAGGGCACTCAGGATGTGGGCGCGATCGCGCGCCTTGCGCAGCAGGTAGCGGGTCCGCCGGACGATGACCTCGATCTGGTGGGTTACCCAGTACCTGATCATCTGGTCGAGCCGCAGCGTGCGGGGGATCCCGTCGACGAGGGCCAGCATGTTCGCGCCGAACGTGTCCTGCAGCTGGGTGTGCTTGTACAGGTTGTTCAGCACGACCTTGGCGATCGCGTCCCGCTTCAGCACGATCACGAGCCGCTGGCCGGTGCGGCCGCTGGACTCGTCGCGCACGTCGGCGATGCCGGAGATCCTGCCGTCGCGCACAAGCTCGGCGATCTTCAGCGCCAGGTTGTCCGGGTTGACCTGGTAGGGGAGCTCGGTAGCCACCAGGCAGGTACGGCCCTTGCGGTCCTCCTCCACCTCGACCACGGCGCGCATGGTGATCGACCCGCGGCCGGTGCGGTAAGCATCGTTGATCCCGCGGCGGCCGACGATCTGCGCCCTGGTCGGGAAGTCGGGGCCCTTCACCCGATCGATCAGCGCCTCGAGCAGCTCGTCGTCGGTGGCGTCGTAGTTCTCCAGGAACCACTGGACGCCGGCGGCCAGCTCCCGCAGGTTGTGCGGCGGGATCTTGGTCGCCATCCCGACCGCGATTCCCTCGGAGCCGTTGACCAGCAGGTTGGGGAACCGGCTGGGCAGCACCACCGGTTCCCTGGAGCGCCCGTCGTAGTTCGGCCGGAAGTCGACGGTGTCCTTGTCGATGTCCCGCAGCATCTCCATGGCCAGCGGCGCGAGCCTGCACTCGGTGTAGCGGTGCGCGGCAGCCGGGTCGTTGCCCGGCGAGCCGAAGTTGCCCTGGGGGTCGACGAGCGGCATCCGCATCGCCCACGGCTGGGCCAGCCGGACCAGCGCGTCGTAGATGGCGGAGTCGCCGTGCGGGTGATAATTGCCCATCACCTCGCCGATGACCCTGGCGCACTTGAAATAGCCCCGGTCGGGCCGGTAGCCGCCGTCATACATCGCGTAAAGGATGCGGGTGTGCACCGGCTTCAGCCCGTCCCGCACATCCGGCAGCGCGCGGCCCACGATGACCGACATCGCGTACTCGATGTAGCTGCGCTGCATCTCGACCTGGATGTCGACCGGCTCGGTGCGGTCACCGCCAGCCGGGGTACCCGTGTCCAGCTCAGTCACTAACTAGCCTTTCGGTATCTGGAGAATGCGGCGCGCTCAGATGTCGAGGAACCTGACATCCTTCGCATTGCGCTGGATGAACGCGCGCCGCGCCTCCACGTCTTCGCCCATCAGCACGCTGAACAGCTCGTCCGCCTGCGCGGCGTCATCCAGCGTGATCTGCCTCAGCACCCGGTGCGCCGGGTCCATCGTGGTCTCCCACAGCTCGGTGGCATTCATCTCGCCGAGCCCCTTGAACCGCTGGATGCCGTCCCGCGGCCGCGGGTCCTTGCGGCCCGCCGCGATGCCCGCCTCGATCACCCTGTCCCGCTCCGGGTCGGAGTAGGCGTAGCCAGGCGGCGTCCCCCGGCCCTCCCACTTGATCTTGTAGAGCGGCGGCTGGGCCAGGTATACGTGCCCCGCCTCGATCAGCGGCTTCATGAACCGGAAAAGCAGCGTCAGCAGCAGGGTGGTGATGTGCTGCCCGTCCACATCGGCGTCGGCCATCAGGATGATCTTGTAGTACCTGAGCTTGGAGATGTCGAACTCGTCATGGATCCCGGTGCCGAGCGCCGTGATCATCGAGTGCACCTCGTTGTTCTTCAGCACCCGGTCGATCCTGGCCTTCTCGACGTTCAGGATCTTGCCGCGGATCGGCAGGATTGCCTGGTACATCGGATCCCGGCCGCCCTTGGCGGAACCGCCGGCCGAGTCACCCTCGACCACGTAGATCTCGCAGCGCTCCGGGTCGCCGGACTGGCAGTCAGCCAGCTTGCCGGGCAGCGAGGTGGAGCCCAGCAGGTTCTTGCGGGTCAGGTCGCGTGCCTGCCGCGCGGCGATCCTGGCGCGGGCGGCCTGGGTGGCCTTGATGATGATGGCCTTGGCCTCGCCGGGATTGCGCTCGAACCAGTCCCGCAAGTGATCGTTGCAGACCTTCTGGACGAACGACTTGGCCTCGGTGTTGCCGAGCTTGGTCTTGGTCTGCCCCTCGAACTGCGGCTCGGCGAGCTTGACGTGGATGATCGCGGTGAGGCCCTCGCGGACGTCATCGCCGGTCAGGTTGTCATCCTTGTCCCGGAGAATCTTCTGCTCGCGCGCGTACCGGTTCACGATCGTGGTGAGCGCGGCGCGGAAGCCCTCCTCGTGCGTGCCGCCCTCGGCGGTGTTGATCGTGTTCGCGAAGGTGTGCACGGACTCCGCGTACGAGCCGCTCCACTGCATGGCAATCTCGGCGGAGATCCCGTCGCCGTCACCGCCGAAATCGATCACCGAGGCGTGCACTGCCTCCTTGGAGGCGTTCAGGTACCGCACGAAGTCGGCGATGCCGCCCTGGTAGCAGTAGCTGGCCACGTGCGGCTCGCCGTTGATGTAGTCGGGCCGCTCGTCGGTCAGGGTGATGGCCAGGCCCCGGTTCAGGAACGCCATCTCCTGCAGCCGCCGCGCCAGCGTCTCGAACGACCACACGGTCGACTCGAAGATCTCCGGATCCGGCCAGAACGTGATGGTCGTCCCGGTCTCCTCGGTCGGCTCGCCCCTGCGCAGCTCCGTTACCATGTCGCCGCGCTCGTAGGCCTGCCGCCAGGTGTAGCCGTCCTTGCGGACCTCGACCTCCAGCCGCGCGGACAGTGCATTCACCACCGAGACGCCGACGCCGTGCAGGCCGCCGGAGACGGCGTAGGACTTGGCATCGAACTTGCCGCCCGCGTGCAGCGTGGTCAGCACGACTTCCAGGGCGGGGCGGTGCTCCACCGGGTGCTCGTCGACCGGGATGCCGCGGCCGTTGTCCTGGCCGCGGATGCCGCCGTCGGCCAGCAGCGTGACCTCGATCCGGTCGCAGTACCCGGCCAGCGCCTCGTCCACGGCGTTATCGACTACCTCTTGGACCAGATGGTGCAGTCCGCGCTCGCCGGTAGAGCCGATGTACATGCCGGGGCGCTTGCGAACCGCCTCCAGGCCCTCAAGGACCGTGATCGAACGTGCGTCATACGACAAAGTGGATGCTCCTCTTGCAACGGACACCCGTGAGCGCCGCGAGCCCCTGCCGCCGTCTGCCCTGGTGCGCTCCTATTTTACCTGGGAGTACCGTCAGGCTCAGCCGTACGTGTCACGCGGCCCGCGGCTATCTCGCGTCTTCCACTGGCCCGGGCGCCTCGGCCCCGCCGGGCCGCGCACCTTCACCCGCCGTACCGCCCCGTCGCCGAGCTCGGCATTCAGCCTCCGCACCAGCGTGGCGGCAAGCAGCCGGACTTGGGTCGCCCACGCGGTGGAGTCGGCGGTAATGGTCAGCTCCCCGTCCGCGAAGCCGTCCGGCGTCGTGTGCGCGGCAAGCTCGGGGCCGACGATCAGCTCCCACCGGCCGAACACGGCGCCCACTGCGGCGGGAAGCCGCCAGCCGCGGGCGTCGATGAGCCCCGCGATGGCGGTATTCAGCGCCTCCGGGTCGTCCCGGTGCCGCCGCCCGGCGCTCCCAGGCTGGCCTGCGACCGCCCCGGCAGCGGGCCGGCCGGGCCAGTTTCCCCTGGCCGACGCGTCAGCCTTCGCGCTCAGCAGAGCCTCACGGGCGAGCTGCGCACGCCCGGCCGGATCGGCGGCCGGCCCGGCCGCGCCCCCCGCCTGGTCCTCGGGCCGTGCACTGCCCGCATCGTGCTCGGGCCGTGCACTGCCGGCCTCCTGCTCAGCCGCTGCGCCATGCTCGGGCACCGCACTGCTCCCGGGCACCGCACTGCCCTCAGGCACGGGTGATCGCCCCGTCGGCGACGTCAAATCTCGCTCCGGCCAGGCTCGCCGGGACGTCGGCCGTGACCGCGGCGGTCACCAGCACCTGCTCGGCATCGCCGATCAGCATGGCCAGCCGGTCCCGGCGCCCTGCGTCCAGCTCGGCGAAGACGTCATCAAGCATCAGCACGGGATCCTCTCCGTCAGATCGCAGCAGCTCATAGGCGGCCAGCCGGAGCGCGAGTGCCAGCGACCAGGACTCGCCGTGGCTCGCGTAGCCGCGGGTGGGCAGCTCGCCGATCCTCAGCTCGAGCTCATCCCGGTGCGGTCCGACCAGGCAGACGCCACGGTCGAGCTCGGCCGGGCGGGCGGCGGAAAGCGCCTCGCGCAGTCCCTCCGCCAGCTGGGCCAGGCCGGCCGATGGCTCGTTCTTCCCGCTGAAGGGCTGGCGGTAGGTCATGACCGCCGTGCCGTCGTCCCCGGACACGGCCGCGTATGCCTTGGCCACCAGCGGCCGGATCGCTGCGACAAGCTCCAGCCGGCCGGCGGTCAGCTCCGCGCCCATCCTGACCAGCTGATCATCCCAGGCATCGAGCGCGCTGGGCGTGCCGCCGCCCCGTGCCCGGGCCGACTTCAGCAGGGCCGTGCGCTGCCGCAGCACCCGCTCGTAGTCGGCCCGGGTGCCCGCGTACCGGGGCGCGGTCGCGACCAGCAGGTCATCGAGGTAGCGGCGGCGCTGGTCGGGGTCGCCCTTGACCACCGTGAGGTCCTCGGGCGCGAACAGAACGCAGCGCAGCGTCCCGAGCACGTCGCGCGGCCTGGGCATCGGGACCCGGTTCAGCCTGACCCGGTTCGCCCGGCCCGGGTTGACCTCGATCTCCACCAGGCTGTCCCTGGCTTGCGATGTCACCGCCGCGCGCAGGATCGCCCGCTCCGCGCCGCGGCGGATCAGCGGCGCGTCGGCGGAGACCCGGTGGCTGCCGAGCGTCGCGACGTAGGCCGCCGCCTCGACCAGGTTGGTCTTGCCCTGCCCGTTCGATCCGGTGAACGTGCTCACGCCCGGCGCCAGGCTCAGGTCAGCCGCGGCGTAACAGCGGAAATCGGTCAGCGCGAGCCGGGTAATGTGCACGGCAGTGCAGACTACTGGCAGGCAGCGTCAGCGGCCATGAGCACCGGCTGCCCGCCGGAGGCGTTCGGTAGTGCCGGCACTTGCTACCCGCCCAGCCGGATCGGCATCAGCAGGTACCGGTAGTCGGGCTGGCCGTCGGGTGAGGGCTTGCCGGTAATCAGCGCGGGCTTGCCGGGCTCGGTAAACGAGATCCTGGCCATGTCCGAGTCGATCGCGGCCAGGCCGTCCAGCAGGTACTGGGGGTTGAAGGCGACGGACAGGTCATCTCCCTCGTAACTCGCCTCGAGGATTTCCACCGCCTGCGCCTCGTCTCCGGTGCCCGCCTCGAGCACGAGCTCGCCGGACGTGAAGGCCAGCCGGACGGCGGTGTTGCGCTCGGCGACGAGCGCAACCCGCTTGACCGCCTCGGCCAGCTGAGCCGTGGAGATCTCCGCGACCGAGTTGACATGCGTCGGCAGCAGCGCGTGGTACCGCGGGAACTCGCCGCCCAGCAGCCTGGTCGTGGTGCGGCGGCCGCCGCCCTCGAATCCGATCATTCCGTCGCCGCCCGCGCCGGCGTCTCCGGGCAGGGCAAGCGCTATCGACACCTCCGCGCCCGATGTCAGCGCGCGTGCGGTCTCGGCCAGTGCCCTGGCCGGTACCAGCACGGCGGCGGACATGTCCGGCCGGGCAGGCGTCCATCGCAGCTCGCGCATCGCCAGCCGGTACCGGTCGGTGGAGATCAGGGTCAGCGCATCGCCCTCGATCTCGATCCTGATCCCGGTCAGCGCGGGCAGCGTGTCATCGCGGCCGGCGGCGGTCGCCGACTGGCTCACCGCCGAGGCGAACGCGTCGCTGCCCACCGAGCCGGCTGCGGGCGGCATCTCCGGCAGTGCCGGGTACTCGTCCTCGGGCATGGTCAGCAGCGTGAAGGTCGAGCTGCCGCAGGTCAGGACGGCGCGCGCGCCGTCCGAGCTGATCTGCACCGGCCGGCTGGGCAGGCTGCGGCTGATCTCGGCGAGCAGCCGCCCGGAGACCAGTGCGCTGCCCTCCTCGTCAGCCGTGACCGGTATCCGGGCCTGCGCCGATACGTCGTAGTCGAAGCTGGACAAGGTGAGTTCGGGCCCGGCGTGCAGCCGCATGCCGGCCAGCACCGGGACGGTCGGGCGGGCCGGGAGCGCACGCGCGGTCCACGCCACGGCCTCGGCCAGGACGTCACGCTCTACCTGGATTTTCACGCGGTGCTGCCTCCCGTTCTCGGGACGTGCCAGCGGGCAGCCCGGCTGGCGGCGGGCGATGCCTGCTTGGTACTTGGTGTGTCATAGAAATAAAGAGACGTAGTAGTCATAGGGTCGGTGGACGCTGGGGACATCCAACATCCTCGCAGGCCAGCAGGGGTGCGGGCATCCACAGTGCCTGTGACCTGCGGCGACTGCGCGGTGGCGGTCCTGTGGACACCCGCGTGCCCCCCGCCGTTCGGCGGCCTGTTACCCACCGGCCTTCTGGGGTTGTCCTCCGCTTGTCCCAAGCGCGTCCACAGGTTTGTCCACAGCCTGTGCGCACTGATTGTTGCGCGAGGCACTGCTATGTAACCGTTCATCCGGACCGCGCCTGCTGCTTGATGCGGTTGGTGAGCTCGGTGACCTGGTTGTAGATCGACCGCCGCTCGGCCATCAGGGAGCGGATCTTCCTGTCCGCGTGCATCACGGTGGTGTGATCGCGGCCGCCGAATTGCTGCCCGATCTTGGGCAGCGACAGGTCGGTCAGCTCACGGCACAGGTACATGGCGATCTGCCGGGCGGTGACCAGGACCCGTGACCGGGAGGTACCGCAGAGGTCGTCGATCGACAGGCCGAAGTAGGAGGCGGTCTGGCCCATGATGGTGGCAGCCGTGATCTCCGGGCCCTGCGCCTCGGGAATGAGGTCCTTCAGGACGATCTCCGCCAGCTGGAGGTCGACGGACTGGCGGTTCAGGCTGGCGAAGGCGGTCACCCTGATCAGCGCGCCCTCAAGCTCGCGGATATTGGTGGAAATCCGGCTGGCGATGTACTCCAGCGCTTCCGGGGGAGCATTAAGGCCCTCCTGGACCGCTTTCTTCCGCAGGATCGCGATGCGGGTCTCCAGCTCGGGCGGCTGCACATCGGTGAGCAGCCCCCACTCGAACCGGCTGCGCAGCCGGTCCTCGAGAGTCACCAGGCGCTTCGGCGCCCGGTCGCTGGAGATCACGATCTGCTTACTGGCGTTATGCAGGGTATTGAAGGTGTGAAAGAACTCTTCCTGAGTCCCTTCCTTGTTCTCCAGGAACTGGATGTCGTCGACCAGCAGCACGTCGACGTCGCGGTAACGGCGCCGGAAGCCGTCCTGCTTGCCGTCCCTGATCATGTTGATGAAGTCGTTGGTGAATTCTTCCGAGCTGACGTACCGCACCCGGACGCCCTGGTAGAGGCTCTGCGCATAGTGGCCGATGGCGTGCAGCAGGTGCGTCTTGCCCAGTCCTGAGTCGCCGTAGATGAAGAGCGGGTTGTAGGCCTTGGCCGGCGCCTCGGCGACCGCGACCGCGGCGGCGTGCGCGAACCTGTTGCTTGACCCGATCACGAACGTCTCGAACGTGTACTTCGGGTTGAGCCTGGCCTGGCCTGGCCGCGGCGCACCGTGGCCAGGGCCGGTGTGGCCGGGGATGGCCGGCTGCCGCGGCCGCCCGGTGACCGGGTCCATGCCGCCGCCCAGCTCGTGGTCCGCCGCCATCGCGGCGTCCATGCCGGGAAGCGGGCCGAGGGGGGCCGTGGTCGCGTCGTGCTCCGGCAGGCCGGAACGGCCGTGATGGAGGTCGGTCATCCGGCGCCCGGCGCCCAGGCCGTGCTCGCCGCCGCCCGGCCCGGCGGCCGCCGGATGCTCGGGGCCGGCCGGGGGCAGCGGCATCGCCGAGATGACCGCGGGATCGACGGTCACGGCCAGCTGGATGCTGCGGCCGAGTTCCCTGGACAGGGCGTTCGTGATCAGCGAGCGGAGCCTGGTCTCGAGCTGCTCCTTCACGAACTCATTCGGAGTGGCGATCAGCGCCGTGTTCTCGACGAGCCCGAGCGGGCGGGTGAGCTGGAGCCAGGCGCGCTGGGCCGGCTCGATGTGCATATCGTCGAGTTCTTCGAGGGAACGTGCCCATACCTCCGCGAGGTCTGCTTCGCTCATCGACCGTCCACCTCGCGCCAGCCCCCACATGTGATCAACAGGTTTTTCCACAGGTTGTGCACGTCGGTTTGCGTTCTGTGCCCGCTCCTTCGCCGCTGCTGGCAGATAGCTCGGCGATCAACTGCCCCCGGGTGCCCGCGGCCCGGGACCGCTGTCCACAGCCTAGGGCGCGGTTCCGGGGCGCGGTGCGCGAATAGCGTTGTTGCGCCGGCCTCGCTAGGCCCGGGCCGTCCCGCGGTTTGACCGGCGCGGGTGATGCGCGTAGCGTTCATTGGTCCGGTCAACCCGGCGCTAGTTCGGCCTGTGCGGAATCTGCCCGGGCCTGGCGGCCGGGCACCTGCACCGTCCGAAACACCGCGTATCTGGAGCCCTCAGTGAGCAAGCGTACGTTCCAGCCGAACAACCGCCGCCGCGCGAAGACGCATGGGTTCCGGCTGCGCATGCGCACCAGGGCCGGGCGCGCGGTTCTCGCCGCGCGGCGCCGCAAGGGCCGCGCACGGGTCAGTGTCTGACCTGCGCAGCCGCCGTTCGCCGCGGTGATCGCCGGTGCTTCCCGCAGCGGCGAGGATGCGGCGGCGGGCGGAGTTCTCCGAGGCGGTCCGGGGCGGCGGCCGGACCGGCCGGGCGCTGCTGACGGGTCACCTGCTGCTGCGTCCCGGCCAGGACGAGCCGGCCCGCGTGGGGTTCGTCGTGAGCCGCGCCGTGGGCACCGCGGTGGTGCGTAACCGGGTCCGGCGGCGGCTTCGTCACCTGGCCCGCGGGTATCTGGGGTCGCTTCCTGGAGGTAGCCTGCTTGTGGTACGCGCCAATCCCCGGGCCGCGACCGCACGCCAGGCGGATCTCGCCGCTGATCTCGACCTGGTAATCAGCACTTTGCTGCGGCGGCAGGGCGGGACGCTGGGTCGGTGATGACCACGGTATCGGGCGAGACCAGGGACCGGCCATCGGCCGGCGCCCGGGTTCTGGTCGCGGTGATCACCTGTTACCGGCGCTTCGTCAGCCCGCTGCTCGTGCCGCGCTGCCGGTTCCTGCCGTCCTGCAGCGCTTACGCGCTGGAGGCTATCGGGGAGCACGGCGCGCTGCGCGGCGGCTGGCTGGCTGCGCGGCGGCTGAGCCGGTGCCACCCGTTCCACGCTGGCGGCCTTGACCCGGTGCCCGCCCGTAAGGGGACCGTGCCGCCCGGAGACGACGGGCGGACACTGTCGATGAGATCACAAGGGAGCTAGCTGGTGAACCCGCTTAACCCGCTCTACGACGCGGTCGCGTGGGTGGTCAGTCGCATCTACGGCGTGCTGTCCCCGGTCTTCGGCGCCAGCAGTGGCTGGACCTGGGCGCTGACGATCGTGCTGCTTGTGGTCTTCATGCGGCTGCTGATGGTGCCGCTGTTCATCAAGCAGATGCACACGACGCGCCGGATGACGGCGCTCGCGCCGCAGATGGCCGTGCTGCGCAAGAAGTACAAGAACGACAAGCAGACGCTCAACCAGGAGATGATGAAGCTCTACAAGGAGGCGGATGTCAATCCGCTGATGGGCTGTCTCCCCGTCGCTGCCCAGCTGCCCATGTTCTTCGCCCTGTTCAGCGTGCTGAAGGCGATCGCCGAGTGGAAGACCGGGCAGATCCCCAAGTATCACCTGACGACCGCGATGGTGAGCAGCGCCAAGACCGCCCATATCCTCGGCGTGACGATCGCCGACAAGTTCCTGTCCTCGGGAACTCCGCTGCACATCAGGCTCGTCATCCTGCTCGCCGTCCTGGTCAGCATGGCCACCACTTACCTGACCGTGCGGCAGAGCATGAAGCGCGGCATGATGCCGGCGGCGAGTCCGGACAACCCGATGGGGCAGTCGCAGAAGTACATGGCGTACGTCATGCCGTTCTTCGCGCTTTCCGGGCTCTACTGGCCGTTCGGGCTGGTGCTCTACTGGGTGACGACGAACGTGTGGACTCTTATCCAGCAGTTCGTCCTGTTCAGCAGGTATCCCCAGCCGCTGCCCGCGGGAGGTGCTGCCGTGGCCGGCACGGCTGCCGCACCGGCTCTGGCGCCGCGCCCCGCGCCGCGCCAGCCACGGCGGCTGCCCGCGGGCTCCAGCGGGTCGGGATCCGGGTCAGCCGGCCAGGGCAGCGAGCCGGGAAGCGCGTCGGTGCCCGAGCGCCCGGCCGCAGGCGGCGACAAGCAGCAGGACCGGACGGCCAGGCCGCCGCAGGGGAAGGCCGCTGGCACGCCGCGGCCAGCTGCGCAGGGAAAGCCTGCCGGTTCGGCCCGGGCATCCGCCAACGGCAAGGCCACCGCTAACGGCAGCGGCAAGGCCGGCGCGAACGGCAAGGCCGGCACCAGCGGCAAGGCCGGCGCTAACGGTAAAGCCGGCGCTAACGGCAAAGCCGGCGCTGATGGTAAGGCTGGCGCTGATGGTAAGGCCGGCGCCAGCGGCGGCAGCAAGATCTTGCGCCGTCTGGGCAAGGGACGCGCGGAGCCCGAACCGCAGCCTGAGACGCCCGAGGTTAAGCTCATCAGGCAGCAGCGGCAGCGGCAGTCACGAAGCAAGCGCTCCGGCAAGGGGTAGCGCCCGGGACCGAGATCTGGACGTTGCCAGGAGAGGTCGATCCCGACAGTAGGAGGGCCCGGTAGTGACTCAGGGTGAGAACGCGGTCGCCGAGCCGTACGGAGACACTGCGCAGCAGTATCCGGCGGATGGAGCCGGCGAGACGGCCGCGGTGCCATCGGGCGAGGCAGTGTCATCGGGCCAGGGTGGCCCGGCGGACGAAGCTGCGTCCGCCGCGGAGCCGCCGCAAGCGCCAGCCCGGGATGAGGCTGCCGCGATGGATCTTGCCGACCTCGAGCTGGAGGGCGAGATCGCGGCCGACTATGTAGAGGGACTACTCGACGTGGCCGACCTCGATGGCGACATCGACATGGATGTGGAAGGCGACAGAGCGCTGGTTTCCGTGGTCGGCGCGACGCTCGATGAGCTGGTCGGCGCGCGCGGTGAGGTGCTCGAGGCGCTGCAGGAGCTGACCAGGCTCGCCGTGCACCGGCAGACCGGGGCGCGCACCAGGATCATGCTGGACGTGGGCGGGTACCGGCAGCGGCGAAGGGCCGAGCTCTCGGAGGCGGGCCGGGTGGCAGCGGACGAGGTCATGCGGACCGGCGTCGCGAAGAAGATGGGCGCGATGAACCCGTTTGAGCGGAAGGTCGTGCATGACGCCGTTGCGGCGGCTGGGCTGCGCAGTGAGTCCGAGGGCGAGGAGCCGGATCGCCGGGTGGTCGTGCTACCTGCGGGCTAGATCGCGCAGCAACTGCGCGGCCGGCCAGTCGCCGGGTGGGCAGCCGGGCCGCTGAATCTCATCGGCGGCCGCCGCAGTGCGCTTGCTGGCGAGTTGGCCGCCGGAGAGTCAGGTGCCTTAGCAATGTCCGAGCAGGAGGATGCGCCCGCCGCGCCGCCCGCCGCCAAGGAGATTTTCGGGGCAGCGCTCGGCGAGGCCGAGCGCTATGCCGGGCTGCTCGCCGGGCCCGGGGTCGAACGGGGCCTGCTGGGGCCGGCCGAGACCGCGCGTATCTGGGACAGGCATCTGCTCAATTGCGCGGCGGTTGCCGAGCTGGTGCCCTCCCCGTGTTCGCTGATTGATCTTGGATCCGGTGCCGGGCTGCCCGGGATCGTGCTGGCAATGCTGCTCCCGGATATAACGGTCACGCTGCTCGAGCCGATGGCCCGGAGAGTCACTTTCCTGCAGGAGTGCATCGAGATCCTGGGCATGGCAAATGCCGAGGTGCGAAGAGGGCGGGCGGAGGATCTCGCCGGCCAGCTCGCCGCCGACGTGGTTACCGCCCGCGCGGTCGCGCCGATGGACAAGCTGGCAGGTCTCGCGATCGGGCTGCTGAAGCCGGGCGGGCTCGTTCTCGCTATCAAGGGTGCCGGGGCCGCGGCGGAGGTCAGCCGGGCTCGGCCCGTGCTGCGCAGGCTGGGCGCGCAGGATGTGGAAGTTCTGCAGGCCGGTAGCGGTAGGGTCTATCCGGCTGCGACGGTGGTCCGTTTCACGGCAGGACGGTCTCAGGGCCGGCCTGCCCGGTCCGGCGCTCCCGGTGCCCGGGGCAACGCCGGCGCAGGCGATCTGAGGAATGGCGTCCAGGGTCTCGCAGCCCGCGGCTCAGGGCCGCCGCGCCTGGCAGGCCCGGGCCGCGGCCGCGGCCCGGGCTGACCGGCGGCGTCCGGCGGGCGGTGCGCACGGCCGAGGATGCGGTGCCGGGATCGCGTGGCGGGTGGCGGGACGAGAGGAGCTTGATGATGGCGTCCGCGCCGGGCCTGGGATGGCCGGGTCGGCCTGACCGGCGCGGAGAGCGCTCCCCGGAGGGCCCAGGGGCGGCTGCGTCCGCTGGCGGTTCCCCGGTATCGGCCTCGGATCAGGCGGCGCGCGCGGCCGGGCTGCCGGCCGGGCTCGGCTGGCCCGCCGGGGAGGCTACCGCATCCCGGCCGGCCGCAGCGAGGGCCGGTCGGCCGGCCGGAAGCACGGCAGCGGCGGCCGGCGGCGGCAATGAGAGGCATGACGTCCCTGGTGATCGCGACGAGTCAGATCCTGCACGCTGGATGCGGCGGGCACTGTCGGCTGCTCTTTCAGGTGAAGCCGTTTCACGTGAAACCGGCTCGGGTGGAGATCAAGGCGGGGCCGCGGCACTGCGGGAGGGCGAGACGGACATGACCGAGGACCTGGTGCAGGCGCGCGCCGAGCGGGAGGTGCATGACGCCGGGGTACCGGCTGCCAGCGGCGCGGCCGGCTCAGCCGCTACGGAGGACGGTTCCCGGGCGGTCAGCGATCCCGGGGCCAGCGGCCCCGGTCCCGGCCCTGGTCCCAAGCATCGTGTTCGCGGTGACAATGGCGCCGTGGTGCTTCCTGCCCAGCCGGAGACGACTGCTGACACGCCGATCGCGCGCGCCGCCCAGGCCGCACTCGTAGCGAGGGCGGGCGGTCCGGTGTGGCCGCGGCCGAGGGCCTGCCGGATTATGACCATCGCCAATCAGAAAGGCGGTGTCGGAAAGACCACCACGGCCGTTAATCTTGCCGCCAGCCTGGCCTTGCACGGCAGCAGGGTGCTCGTCGTGGATCTTGACCCGCAGGGAAATGCGTCGACCGCCCTGGACGTCGATCACCACGCCGGGATTCCGTCCGTATACAACGTGCTGGTCGACGACCGGCCGCTGGCGGCGATCATCCGCCCCGTGGAGGCCATTCCCCTGCTGTATTGCGCTCCCGCGACCATCGACTTGGCTGGCGCCGAAATCGAGCTGGTCCCGCTGGTGGCACGGGAATCGCGGCTAAGCCGCGCGCTCGGCAGGTACGACGTGTCGGATCTGGACTACATACTCATCGACTGCCCGCCGTCCCTCGGCCTGCTGACAGTGAACGCACTGGTGGCGGCGCCCGAGGTGCTCATCCCGATCCAGTGCGAGTACTACGCGCTCGAGGGCCTGGAGCAGTTGCTGCGCACGGTCAACCTGGTCAAGAGCCACCTGAACCCGGCGCTCGCGGTGTCGACCATCCTGCTCACGATGTTCGACGCCCGGACGCGCCTGGCCACGCAGGTGGCCGATGAGGTGCGAGAGCATTTCGGCGGCATCGTCCTGCACTCCGTGATCCCGCGCAGCGTCCGGGTCTCTGAGGCACCCAGTTACGGGCAGTCGGTGATGACCTACGATCCCGGGTCGAGCGGCGCCGTGGCCTACCTGGAGGCCGCGAAGGAGATGGCCCACCGGGGGGCCCCCGCCGGACGGTGAGGCCATCCCGGCCGCCGCCGCAGCCTCGTTGGCTGCGGCGCCCTTCTGCCAGACCTCGGCCGAATGCGTCTGCTGCCGGGCGAGGGCTGGCAGGATGGATCCCGCAGGAGCGGGCCGGGCACTTGCGCAGGAGCGGGCCGGGCACTTGCCCGGTGCGCCGCCGGTGCCCCGGTGCGCCGCCGGCCGCGCCCTATCGGCGCGATGCGGAGAACGAGGAGAGGCGAGGCAATGCCCCAGCAGAAACGGGGACTGGGCAAAGGGCTCGGGGCACTCATCCCCACCGGGCCGGCCGTGAGCCCCGCCGGCGATGCAAGCGGCCGCCCTGCGGGCTCCGCGACTCGGGCCGGGCAGGATGATGCCGGCCGGGCAGGCGCGCATTTTGACGAGGTTCCGGCCGGCGCGATTACGCCGAATCCCCGTCAGCCCCGGCGGGTCTTCGATGAGGACGCCCTTGCGGAGCTCGCGGACTCGATACGCGCGGTTGGCCTGCTCCAGCCGGTGGTGGTCCGCGCGGTCATGCCCGGGCATTACGAGATCGTCATGGGCGAGCGGCGGTGGCGGGCCTGCCAGCGTGCCGGGCTCAGCCACGTCCCCGCGATCATCCGGCAGACAGCGGACGATGACCTGCTCAGGGATGCCCTGATCGAGAACCTGCACAGGGAACAGCTCAATCCGCTCGAGGAAGCGGCCGCCTACCAGCAACTACTTGACGACTTCGGGGCCACCCACGAAGAGCTCGCGCAGCGGGTCGGCCGGTCGCGGCCGCACATCTCGAATACCTTGCGCCTGCTTCAGCTGCCCCCCGACGTGCAGCGGCGGGTCGCGGCCGGGGTGCTGAGCGCAGGTCATGCCCGGGCGCTGCTGGCCGTGCATGATTCGCAGGCACAGGAGCAGCTGGCACGCCGCATCGTGGCCGAAGGGCTATCCGTCCGGGCAGTAGAGGAGATCGCGGCGCTGGGCGCGCAGCCTGCCAAGCAGCCCCGGCAGCCGGCTGCCAGGCCATCGGCCGCTCCGATGCTGCGGGAATTCGCTGACCGGCTATCGGATGCCTTCGAGACCCGGGTCAAGGTGGAGCTCGGCCAGCGCAAGGGAAAGATCGTCGTCGAGTTTGCCTCGCTTGAGGACCTGGAGAGAATCGTCAGGACAATGTCCCCGGACTGGGCGCAGCCCCGGAGCGCCTGAGGGACGTCCAGGCGGCCGGGCGTTTCACGTGAAACGCCTGGCCGGCCAGCGGGCGACCGGAAGCTACCCGGCCGCCGTCACCGTCCGGACGGCGGCGACAAACGCGTCCACGTCAGCTTCGGTCGTATCGAACGCCGTCATCCAGCGCACGACGTTCTCGGCGGAATCCCAGACGTGAAAGTCCCAGCTGCGCTGCAACGACCGGACGTGGCTGGCGTCCAGGGCCGCGAACACCGCATTGGCGTCGACGGCCTGGCGCAGCTCCACCCCCGGCAGGCTGCGGACCCCATCAGCAAGGCGCGCGGCCATGGCATTGGCGTGGCCGGCGCTGCGCCGCCATAGCTCGTCATCGAGCAGCGCCACGAACTGGGCGGCCAGGTAGCGCATCTTGGACGCCAGCTGCATCTGCTGCTTACGCTGAAAGGGTGCTTCGCTGCCGAGTTCCTCGTTCATCACGATGACGGCCTCCGCGGCCAGGGCGCCGTTCTTCGTCCCGCCGAAGCTCAGCACGTCGGCGCAGGCGGCAAGCTCGGAGAGCTGGCAGCCGAGATGAGCGGCGGCATTGGCCAGGCGCGCGCCGTCCAGGTACAGCCGCAGGTCGCTGGCCTGGCAGAACTCAGCGAGATCCCGCAGCTCCCGGATCGTGTAGCAGGTGCCGAGCTCCGTCACCTGGGCAATAGCCACCGCCCGCGGCTGGGCCCGGTGCTCGTCTCCCCGGCCGCTCAGGCGGCTTGCCACCAGCTCCGGCGTCAGCTTTCCGTCAGGCGCCGGTACCTGCAGCAGCTTGCTTCCCAGCACTCGCTCGGCGGCTCCGCACTCGTCGACGTTGAGGTGAGAACTCTCGGCACAGATCACCGCCTCGAACGGGCGGACCAGGAGGCTCAGCCCGAGAATGTTGGCGGCGGTGCCGTTGAACACGAAGAAGATCCCGCCACTGGTGCCGAATGCGTCACGCAGCTGCCCGGTCGCCCGTGCGGTCCACGGGTCGGCGCCGTAGGCGGGCAGATGGCCAGCGTTTGCCTCGCCGATCATGCGCAGAACGGCATCGTGCGCGCCAGCGTGGTTGTCACTGCCGAAGCTCTTACGGGAAGCAGTCATCCGCCGAGCCTAGCGATCACCCGGGTGCCTATCGCAGCAGCCAGCTGACGCATGGGATCCCGGCTCCGCGGGAATAGCTGCGGTAGTAGGCACCGATGGGGCGTGAGTACGATATCCGGTGACAGGCCGGCCGGTCACGCCGGTGAAGTCGGCGGGCCGCGCTTCTGGCGGATTTGCCGGTACGACCGCTGTCACGACTACAGGAGTGCCGGGTGTCGCGTCGTCTTGCCAGTATTACCCTGGACAATCTTGATGACCTGCCGCCCAGGTGCCGTCGCTGTGTCTTCTGGGAACTTGATCCGCTGAACCATGCCAGGGCGGTGGAGTCCGGGGATACCGGCCCGGATAAGGAATCGTGGGTTTCCTCGGTCCTGCTGGAGTGGGGAAGCTGCGGCAAGATCATCTATGTGGACGGCGCCCCCGCGGGCTACATGCTCTATGCGCCGCCCCAGTTCGTACCGCGCTCAGTGGCATTCCCGACCAGCCCGGTGAGCGCCGACGCCGTCCTGCTGATGACGGCGCATGTGCTCGGTGACTTCGCCGGCGGCGGCCTGGGCCGGATGCTGATACAGGGAATTGCCAAGGACCTCACCCGGCGGGGGGTGAAAGCAATCGAGGCCTTCGGCGACCTGCGGTGGCAGGGCAAGTCCTGCGTTGTCCCTGCGGACTACCTGCTCGCGGTCGGCTTCAAGACGGTGCGCCCGCACGCCCATTACCCCAGGCTGCGGCTGGAACTGAAGACCGCCCTGTCCTGGCGGGAGGACGTCGAGGTCGCCCTGGAGCGGCTGCTCGGCTCCATGAGCCCTGAGCGCGCCCTCCGCCTTGCCTAGCGGCAGCTGCCTTGCCTAGCGGCAGCAAGCTGCGTGATGACAAGTCCCGCGATAGGTCACCCCGTAAGGTGACCGGTCCCGGGATTAATCACGTCCGGGCCTGCGGCCAGCCGTCCGGGCCTGCGGCCAGCCGTCCGGGCCTGCGGCCAGCCGGTGCCCGCGGCCTCCCGGCGTCAGCTCAGATGAATTCGGCCAGATCGCGCAGCAGCGCCGACTTCGGCTTGGCGCCGACAATCTCCTTGACGACCTCGCCGCCGGAGAAGACGCTCAGGGTCGGGATGTTCATGATCCCGTACCGCTGGGCGATCACCGGGTTCTCGTCCACGTTCAGCTTGACGACGGCGATCTTGTCAGCGTGCTCGGTGGCGATCTCCTCGAGAACCGGGGCCACCTGGCGGCAGGGACCGCACCACTCGGCCCAGTAGTCCACGACGACCGGCTTCTCGCTCTTCAGTACCTCGAGCTCGAAGGTCTCGTCCGTCACCTTCTTGGTTGCGCCCACGATCAGGACTTCCTTTCGACTAGATAGAAATTGAATTCTCGGGATCCTGGGGTTTCAGGACTCCTGGTCCGCTAGCCAGCGCTCGGCGTCGAGAGCCGCCGCGCAGCCGGTCCCCGCAGCCGTCACCGCCTGGCGGTAAATATGGTCAACCACGTCCCCGGCCGCGAAGACGCCGTCAATGGCGGTGCGGGTGGAGGGCTGCTCCACGACCAGGTATCCGTCGGCATCGGTGGCCAGCACGCCGGTAAACAGCTCGCTGCGCGGGTCGTGGCCAATGGCCACGAATATGCCGCCGACCTGCAGAGTGCTCTCTTCTCCGGTCTTGGTGTTACGGAGCCTCAGCCCGCTCACCCGGTCCTCGCCCACCACCTCGGTCACCTCGCTGTCCCAGGCGAACCGGATCTTGGGGTTCGCCAGCGCGCGATCCTGCATGATCTTCGAAGCGCGCAGCGTGTCGCGGCGGTGGATCAGGGTGACGGTACGCGCGAAGCGGGTCAGGAAGGTGGCCTCCTCCAGCGCCGAGTCGCCGCCGCCGACGACGGCGATGTCCTGGTCACGGAAGAAGAAGCCATCGCAGGTGGCGCACCAGGACACCCCGTGGCCGGAAAGCCTCTTCTCGCCGGGGATCCCGAGCTCGCGGTAGCTGGAGCCGGTCGCGATGATCACGGTCTTCGCCAGGAAGGTGTCGCCGCCGACGCGGATGACCTTCGGGCTCGCCGTCAGGTCGACCTCGGTGACATCGTCGGGCACGAGTTCCGCGCCGAATCGCTCGGCCTGCTTGCGGACCGCGTCCATCAGGTCCGGGCCGAGCACCCCGTCAGGGAAGCCGGGGAAGTTCTCCACGTCCGTGGTGTTCATCAGGGCGCCGCCTGAGGTGACGGAACCTTCGAACAGCAGCGGGTTCAGCCGCGCGCGCGCCGCGTACAGCGCGGCGGTATATCCGGCCGGCCCGGACCCGATAATGATGACATCCCGAACCTCGGTCACGTCTGCTTGCCCTTCTTCCGTTGCACCGGCGTCAACCGATCCTAGGGCCCGGAGATTCCCGCCAGATAGCGAACTCAGCCGGCACTGGGCAGGCTGGCCTGCGCGATCACATCACTGCCGGTGCGCGAGCAGCCGGGCCCGACCACCCAGACCCGCGCGCCGCCCGTGTCGCCCGCGCCCGCGACGACGATGATCGTTGCGCGCTTGCCCTGGTAGCGGTCTACATCGACGAGCAGCACTTTCCTGCCCGCGGAAATCCGCGTGACGCACCCCTGCAGGGCGCTGACCGGGATGCCGCCGAATGACCGCCTGCCCGTGGTACTTCCCGAGGACGCGGGGGCCCCGCCAGGCTGGCGCGTGGCCGCCTGCGGCTGGTTCACGGGCAGTGCGGCGGCCGGTGCCGGTAGCACGCTCCTGACCTGCGACTTGAGCAGCCCAGGCTGGAAGTTCAGGCCAGTCGACACCGGCGTGAAATGGGACCGGCGGCCGGCCGGGCCGTAGGTCAGGGGCGGGCCGGTCATGGCGGCCCCGTGCAGCCCGGCCGCGGGCGCGCTCGCGATGCCGGAGGTAGCTCCTGACTGACCGCCCGCGAGCTGGACGGCTCCGTAGATGCCGCCTGCTATCACGGCGGCCGCCGCCGCGGCGGCGAATCCGCGCACCGCCACCGGGGACAGCAGCTCGGGCAGCCGCCAGCGGCGGCCGTCTCCGGCCCGGCCCGCAGCATGGCGGGAACGGGCTGGCTGGCTGGCCGGCCCGGGCCGGCCGGGTACGCGCCCGGCGCTGGGCGGGGCCTGCCGCGCGCCCTCGGCGATCAGCGCCGCCTGGATCCTGGCGGTGACCTGCTCCGGCATGGCCGGCCCGGGCGCGCTGGCCAGCAGTGCGGAGACCCCGGCGAGATCCTCGTCCAGGGCAGTGCAGCGGGGACAGCCGGCCAGGTGCGCCCGGATACGCGAGGACTTCCGGCTGCCGAGATCTCCCTCGCGGTACCTGGCGAGTGCCTCGGCGCTGACATGCCGTGTCATGACTGGTCGTCACCTCCTCCCTGCGCAGGTGAGACGTTCCCGGTGCCCGATCGGTTCCCTGCCCGCGGCCCGGCGGTCATGCCGCCCGCCCGCCGCAGGTGCGCGAGGCGCGGCAGCAGCCGCGCCCGCCCCCGAGCGCAGCGGCTCTTGACCGTGCCCTGGGATATCCCGAGGACTTCCGCGGCGTCGGCCACCGGGTAACCGAGCATGTCCACCAGTACCAGCGCGGCCTGCTGGTCAGGGGGCAGCGTGCGCAGCGCAGCCATGACATCGATGGTCGTGTCGCTGGCCGCCGACGGGTCAGGGATGGCCCGCCCCAGGGCCAGGTTGTCCAGGGTGCGCTCGTCGGTGCCACCCGTCGCTGGCCGCGCAGCCTTACGGCGCAGCCGGTCCAGGCAGGCGTTGACGACGATCCGGTGCAGCCAGGTGGTCACGGCCGAATCGCCGCGGAAGCTGCCAGCCCGCCGGAAGGCCGAGATCATCGCGTCCTGCAGGGCGTCAGCGGCCTCCTCCGGATCCGCGAGAGTCCGCACCGCAACGGCCCAGAGCCGGTCGCGGTGGCGCAGGAAGAGCTGGCCGAAGGCGTCGGGGTCGCCCTCAACATGCAGCCTGAGCAGCTCCGCATCGGGCAGCTCCGCATCGGGCGGCTGCGTATCGGGCGGCTGCGTATCCGCGGCGACGCGCTGCCCTGGCCGGGAGTGCCCCGTCTGGGTGCCGCCCGCCTCGTGGGGTTCCGTCGCACTCCTCCCCTCGGCCCGGCGCGGTCGCCGTGGCCCGTTCCTCAGCCGGCCTGCTTCCGGCTCGCCCTTACGCGCTTGCCACAGCAGGCATCGATCAGCCTGAGCCCCGCACGACGATGTTGAAAATCTCGGCCTGATAGTTGTTCGCAGGCCCGCCCGCCTCCGGTGGAAGGCGGGTAAACCAGATCAGCACGTATCTCCCCGTGGCGGTGGAATCTGACCGGAAGGTGTGCAAGCCGCCCGGCAGGTTGTCCGCGCTGGCAACGGTAGTGAAGCCGGCATCGGACTGCTGGGCAGTGCTGCCATCGTTGCCTACCCCGATCGCCACGTCGGCTCCGGCCGTCGGCCCGAAGAGCACCTTGACCGAACTCAGCCGCACGGCGTGGCCCATGTCAAGAATGAGCCCGGACCCTTTCTTGAGGCCGCCGAACACCGGATTGCCCTTATAGAACTGGGTCTGCCAGGCAGTGCGGGGGTTTCCGTCGATCGCCATATTCGCGTCGGTGCTGGTCTCGTCGAGTCCCTGCGCGCTGACCGGCTTCAGGATCGTGGCGGCGGGCGCCGCCGAGTGACTGGCCGGCGGGCGCTGGCCGCCGGGATGGCTGGGCTTATGCGCAGGCCGGAGTGCCAGCGCAGCCAGGGTCACGGCCGCCACGACGGCCAGTACCGCCGCGACCACGACGCCGGCCTTGATTCTGGAGGCTGGCGCGCGACGGGCCGGTTCTGCCCTCCCGGAGCGGTCACGCCGGCCGGCCGGACGCCGGTCAGCGGCCCAGTACTCGCCATCTCGGGCGGCGATCGGGCCGGTGTCGCCGAACTCGGGGGCTCGCGGGGACGTCCGCGGGGACGTCCGCTGGGGATCTGCCTTGGGCGGCTGCGTGGGCGGTATGGCCGCCGACAGCGCACCGGCCAGCTGCCCGGGCGTGGTCAGCGGGATGCTGCCGCGGCGATCGTGCTGGAACAGCGCCTGGCAGGTGATGTCGTCGAGCACCGCGGGAACGCCGGCCCGGACCTGACGCGGGCTGCGGGGCAGTCCGTCGGCTACTGGCGCAGGCGGCAGCGCGGTGCTGTCGGCGCCCGGCCAGTGGCCGGTCAGCGCCGCGTAGAGCAGTCGCGCGAGCCCGCGGGTGTCGGCGAGCGCGGCGTCGTCCGAGGTGATGCCGGCCAGTGCCGCGTCCATGCCGAGACCGACGATCTTGACTCCGCCGCTGGCCGTCCAGCGGAGCGATCCGGGAACCAGGCACAGGTGCGCGAGCCCGGCGGCATGGGCCACCGAGAGCGCCGCCGCTGCCTCGGCCACGATCTGCGCCGCGCGCGCGGGGTCGAGCGGGCCGGTGGCGAGAAGATCGTCTAGCGGCTCTCCCGCAGCCCACTCCATGACAATGTAGGCGCGATCCCAGTCATCCTCGACGTCGAACACCTGGGTAAGGCGCGCGTCGGTGAGCCTGCTGGCCTCTCGCGCGGCGGTGATCACCTCGGTGATGCGCGGGAAGCCGGGGGCGAAGGTGAAGACAGTGACGGCCCGGGCAAGTATCTCGTCGATGGCCTTCCACGCAGCCCAGCCCTCAGCAGCGGCGATCCGGTCCTCAAGCCGGTAGCGGCCGCCGAGCCGGGTGCCCGGCTCAGAGATGAACGTACTCATTTCTTCGCATGAAGAGCGGGCCAGGCCCTCGACCTCCTTCCGAAGCCGTGCGGTCAGCCGTGCGGTCAGCCGGGCGGAGAAATCATGCTGCTGCACAACATGCTAAGGGGCCGACGGCGCTCCCAGCCGTCCGCGTACCCTAGCATCGCAAACCGTTACCTCCGGGAGACGTCGCCCCGGCGGCGGTCAGCGGCGCAGTCGCGCGGTGACCGTGGAGCTGAGATCGGTCAGCTCGGCGACGCCGAGCGCCTTGGCGAACAGCACGTAGAGCAGCAGTGCGCCGCTGCCGCCCAGGACGACCGTGATCAGGGCGGACAGCGTCCCGGCCGGTACCACGGCGCCGACCATGACGGACACCGCGGCTGCGAACAGCACGCAAGGTACGGCGGACAGGTGCATCTTGACCAGGCTGACCCCGATCCGCCTGCCGTCCAGGCCGCCGATCCGCCGGCTGAGGATCCGCCACCCGGCTATCGCGCCCGCCAGGTTCGAGACGCCGAAGCCTGCACCCAGCCCGGCTACCACGTCGGTGGCGGGCAGCATCCTGAGCGCAATCAGGTTGGCCGCGATATTCACGGTCATGGTCAGGACGCCGATCAGGGCAGGCGTGCGGCTGTCGTGCATTGCGTAGAACACCCGGAGCAGCAGCTGGAACATCATGTACGGAACCAGGCCGAGTGAGAACACGGCGAACACGTATCCCAGCAGCCGGGCGTCGTCGAAGGACATGCTGCCGTACCCGAGCAGCACCTCGGCAAGGGGCGGTCCCAGCAGCGCCAGGACGAGGGCAGCGGGCGCGACGATCACCGACGACAGCCGGACGCCAGTGGAGAAGTCGCCGCTGACCAGGCCGTAACGTCGCTCGGCCGCGTGCGCACTCATCCGCGGCAGTAGCGCTGTGATCACCGAGATGCCCACGATCGCGTACGGCATCTGGAAGAGCTGCCAGGCGTAGCTGTAGTCGGTGTAGCCCGCCCCGTGGACGTGATTAGCCTTCACCGCAGCCTCGTTGGCCACTCTGGTGGTGATCAGGAACGCCACCTGGGTGGTGGCGATGTAGCCGAACATCCAGCCGGCCATCCGCCGTATCTCGGCCACCTCGGCTCGCCGGAAGTCGAACCGGGGCTGCCAGCGGAAGCCCGCCCTGCGCAGCGCCGGTATCAGCGCGGCTGTCTGGACGATGATCCCCAGCGTCGTGCCGATCCCCAGCAGCTGGACCTGGCCAGTCGTCATCGCCTTCGTGCCGAGGTCGAGGCCCGCCGTTGCCATGAACAGCAAGCCGACAGTGATCACCACGACGTTGTTGATCACCGGCGTCCACATCGGCGCCGCGAAGTGGCCGCGTGCGTTGAGTACCGCCCCGGCCAGCGAGCTCACCCCGTAGAAGAAGATCTGCGGGATGAAGAAGTAGGCGAACACGACCATGACGGAGCGCTCGGAGCCGTGCACGGAGGCCGCATACAGCTCGACGAGCGGCCCGGCTGCCAGCGTCGCGACGAGCGTGATGCCACCAAGGGCAAGGACGCCTAACGTGAATATCCGCTGGTCATACCCCTCGCCCCGGTCGGTGTCCCGCTTGGCCGCGCTGACGAGAAGAGGAACGACGACACTGGTCAGGATGCCGCCAAGAGCCAGGTTGTAGACCACGTTGGGCAGCGTGTTGGCATTGTTGTACGCGTCGGCCAGGGCGCCGGCTCCCAGCGCGTACCCGAACACCGCCGTCCGCAGGAAGCCCGTGATCCGCGAGGCCAGGGTGCCGACGGCCATGATGCCGCTGGACCGGACCAGGCTGGCGTCATCGGCGCCCGCCGGATCGCCTTCCGCGGCCGGCCAGGCATCCAGGCCCGCAGTTCCCGGCACGCTGCCGCTGTCAGCGGCGGTCGGTCCTGCCGGGGGCGCTGGCGTACTCATCCGGATCCTCTGGTTGATGCTCGCCATCGGCGCGGTCGGTCACGACGCTATCGGCTCGGCCGGCCGGGCCTGCCGGTTCCGGGCCGCCGGAGTCACCGGGATCCGGGCCGCTGCCCCCCGGCGCCTGCGCCTCACCCCGGCCGTGCCGGAAAGCACGCCGGACGGAGGTCACCACGAACACGCCGAGCGCAGCGCCGATGATGGCCAGCGCGAGGGTGCCGAAGTGCGTCGCCTGCACGGTCAGCGTGACCGGCCGGCCGGGCAGCGGCGCTCCCCCGGGCGTGAGCAGGCTCAGCTGGATGGATGTCGATCCCACGCCAGCCGCGCGGACGTGCAACCTGAGCGTCACATCGGCACCAGCGCCCACGGTCACGTCCCGCTGCGGGGAGGTCACCCGGATCCGCCCGCCGCCGGGAACCGTCACGTGCAGCTGGACCTGCACCGGGTAGTGCAGGCTGTTCGAGATGGACACGGGCAGCGTGCCCGACAAGCCGCCCAGGGTGACCCGTTCCGGTCCGATGATGACGACCGAGCTCTCCTGGCCGGCCACGTAGCTGGCGATCCGGCTGAGCAGGTGGCTGGCCCTGCGTGCCCGGGCTCTGCCGCCTCGCCAGGCCGACGACTCGACGGCCATGATCGCGTTTCTCAGCCCGGGGTCCTGCTGTACCCGGATGCTCTGCAGCAGGGCGGAGCTTTTGCCTAGCCGCCTGACCCCGGCAAGCAGGGACGGCCTGAGCTCGTCCTTGCTCGTCACTTGCTGCAGCTGGCGGTGCACCTGGCCCCGTCCGGGACCTGCGGCGGCGAGCCGGGGCAGGCTGACCGGCCGGAGCCAGGGGGCGGTGACGGTACTGGCGAGCAGTTTGCCGGCCAGGCCAGGCGGCGGGTCCCAGTCCCGGGGCGGGGCAACCACGACGGAGCGCGCGAGCGCTGGCCGCTCGGCAGCGATCATGGCGGTCTCGGCCAGGAAGCGCTGCGCAACGGCGAACGATGTGCCAGCCGGCGCCCGGCCGTGGTCCGCGGTGCCAAGGACCTGCGTGATCGTGTCGTCGGCCAGCAGGACGTGCATGCGCGGCCCCTCCCCGGACGGGGTCGTCGTCACGGCACTCGGGGTGAAATTCTGGCTGGGAGATGGCGGCATCGTGGCGCTGTCGAGCACGACGGTGCTGATCCCGTTGACGGCGAGGCTGTTCAGGACCCCGTAGTTGGCTATTCCTTCGGCCGGCCACGCTAGCCCGGTGAGCTGCTTGGAGCCGTCTCCGCTGGCTGCCACGCCCGGGGACGCGGTGAAGTTGCGGTGCAGGATCGTGCTCGCCGTCTCGCGGCCGGCCGAGAACGCGCTGGCCAGTTCGTCATTCAGCCCCCGGTGGCTGAGTGCCGCCACGTCCGCGTCCGCGTACGGGGTGACGAAGACGGGCTGGCCAGCCGTGGCGGACTCCAGCCCGGTGAGCCAGTCCCTCGCCGCCTGGCTGGCCGGCCGCTCTCTCAGGTCAGTGCAGTCGGCCGTCCCGCCGAACTGGTACCGCCTGGTCATGGTCTGCGCGCTGGCCAGCAGCGCAGGGTCGATTGCCCAGGTCAGGTGGGCGCTAGCGGTGTACGCGCGGCCGGCGGCGAGCAATCCCGACAGCCTGCCGCCAGCGCCGAAGCTGCCAGCCAGGCTGTTGGTCCGCAGACTGCCGGGCAGCAGCCAGGCGCAGGCCGACTGCTGCGGCGGGCTGATGACCGGCCAGATCCAGGCGATGTCCTGGCGTACCGGGTCGAGTACCCGCTTGCGTGGCCAGAACGGCAGGAAAGTGCGGGTGGTCACCGTGCCGGCGGAACTCTCGGCCTCGGCGGCCAGCGGGTAGACGCCGAACTCGGTCACGCCAAGCTGACCCGCCCGAAGGGAGATCGACCAGTCCGCGGTTGCGTGCGGGGCGAGCGTGCCGGGGACGGATCTTACCGCCCGGGGCACCGGGGAATCCGCGGCTGGCGCGCCGTCAGCGTAGACCTGGAGCGCGTCCCGGTTGTCAAAGGGCGTGCCGGACGAGCGGAGCCGCACTCTCATGCCGGTGATCGGGGTGCCGGAGGTGTTCGTCACCGACCCGGTGACTGTCACCGGCTTGCCTGGCGTGAGGTAGTCCGGAGTGAGGGAGGTAATCGCGATCGACACGGGCAGTGACTGGCTCTGCCGGGACGGCTGCCCCCCGGCCGCCGCGGCCGGGGCAGCCGCCCCGGCCGGCCCGGCCGCGGCGACCGTCAGGGCCGCGGGCAGCAGCGCCAGCGCCAGCGCGGTCCAGGCCCGCCGCCTCAACTGCGCTCCGGGCGCAAGCCGCCATGCCGCGGCGGGCGGCCGCCGTGCCGCCCTGCCCGGGCCAGGATCAGGCGAGCGTGTGCGGAACTCAGGCGGGGCATGGCGAGAATGTTATTGCCGTCTGCCGGGTGCCGGCGGCCGGGCCGCGCAGAGTCCGTTCCGGCTGGCCGGCCTGGCACGCGGGACAGCCGGCCTGGGCGTGCGGCGCGGGCAGGGAAGATCCTTCGAACGTTCTTCACGGGTTCCTCCGGGCTACCCGGGTTTCCCTAGTTTACGTGCAGGACCTACCCTCAGTGCCCGTGCCAGCTTTCCCATCCTTCGGCCCGGAGCAGCAGAAAGCCGCCGCCCGCCTGCTCGCGGCCTCGTCGCCGGCCGCCGCTGAGCTTGGCCGCCGTTTCGCCAAGCGCGGTCATGAGCTCGCCCTGGTCGGCGGCTCAGTGCGGGACGTCTTCCTCGGCAGGCGCTCGGGTGATCTCGATCTCACCACCGACGCGCGCCCCGAGCGCGTGCTGGAGATCACTGAAGGCTGGGCGGACGCTACCTGGCCGGCCGGGATCGCCTACGGCACCGTGGGGCTGCGGAAGGGGGACCTGGTCATTGAGATCACGACCTACCGGAGCGAGCACTACGTGCCCGAGTCCCGCAAGCCCGCGGTGAGTTACGGCACGTCGCTGGACGGGGACCTGGCGCGCCGCGATTTCACTATCAACGCGATGGCGGCGCGGCTGCCGTCGTACGAGCTGGTGGACCTGTTCGGCGGGCTGCGTGACCTGCAGGATCGCGTGCTCAGGACGCCGGGCCGGCCAGAGGACTCACTCGCCGACGATCCGCTGCGCATGCTCCGCGCCGCCAGGTTCGCTGCCCAGCTGGGCTTCTCGGCGACGCCGGAGCTGGCCGCGGCCATGGCCGCGCTGGCTCCCAGGCTCTCGATCGTGTCCGCGGAGCGCATCTCCGCTGAGCTGGCCAAGCTCATGCTGGCCCGGCTATCCGGCGGCCCGGCGCGCGGCGTCGCGATGCTCGTCGACACCGGCGTGGCGGAGCAGGTCCTCCCCGAGGTGCCGAAGCTCCGGCTGGAGGCCGATGAGCACTACCGGCACAAGGACGTGTACCAGCATTCGCTGACGGTGCTCGGGCAGGCCATCGGGCTGGAGGAGCGGTACGGCCTGCAGCCCGATCTCGTGCTCCGGCTGGCCGCGCTGCTGCACGACATCGGCAAGCCGAGGACGCGGTCGCTGCTGCCGGACGGCCGCGTTGCCTTCCATCACCACGAGGTGGTCGGCGCTCAGCTGGCCAGGTCCCGGCTGACCGCGCTGCGGTTCCCGAAGGACGTGGTGACCGACGTATCCCGGCTGATCGAGCTGCACCTGCGGTTTCATGGCTACGGGTCGGGTGAGTGGACCGACTCGGCAGTCCGCAGGTACGTCACGGACGCGGGCCCATTGCTCACCCGCCTGCACGCCCTGACCAGGGCAGACTGCACGACGAGGAATCAGGCAAAGGCGCAGCGGCTGGCCCGGTCCTATGACGGCCTGGAGCAGCGCATCGCCGTGCTGGCCGGCCAGGAAGAGCTGGCGAGGCTGCGGCCGGACCTGGATGGCAACGAGATCATGCAAACCCTGGGAACGGGGCCGGGACCGCTGATCGGCAAGGCGTACGCCCATCTGCTTGAGCTGCGGATCGAGTACGGCCCGCTCGGCCGGGAGCGCGCCATTCAGGAGCTGCTGCGCTGGGCCGCTGGCCAGGGACTGCCCGGCCCCGATGCGGCGGATCCCGAAGCCTGACGGCCGAGCAGCCAGTAACCTGCGCCGGCCAGCGCATATCCGACCGCCACTAGGCCGATGATCGCCTGCGACTTCCCTGTCTCGGGCATGAAAACCGCGCTCACCACGGCCCCGAGGACGAATGTGACGTTGAATGTCATGTCGTAGAAGGAGAAGACGCGCCCGCGGTAGCCGTCCTCCACCTGCTCCTGGAGGATCGTGGTGGCGCAGATCGCCATGCTCTGCCCGGTCAGGCTGAGGCAGAACCCGATGGCCAGGAAGGCAGCCTGCTCGAAGGTCTGGCCTAGCGGGCCGACAACGACCGCGCCCGCGATGAGCAGCAGGGCAATCCAGGCCGGCTTGGCCAGCCGCCTGGTCGCCTGCGGCGTGACGAGCGCCGCGGCCGCGTAGCCGATCCCCGAGGCAATGGTGAGCACCGCGTAATGCCCGAGCGCCGCGTTGGCGCCGGCCCCGCGGTAGAAATAGTTCCGGTAGAGCAGGAGCGACATCAGGAACAAGATCCCGTAGAGGAGCCTGTTAGCGCCGATTGCGCCGAGCGCGGCCGCCGGGCCGCGACGACGCCAGAGGTAACGCGCGCCCGCGGCCAGCCCGGCCGTCACGGCGCCGATCTCGTCGAGAACCCGGCCGGGCCGCTGCTCGCCGATGTCGTGGTTCGGGCCAAGCAGGTCACGGCGTATCGTGGCGGCCACCAGGCTGGCCACGACGTAACAGCATCCGGCCGCAAGCAGGGTGAGGGCATATTCGCCGCGGCCGCCGCCGGTCGCTACGTGCACGCCGAGGCCGATTAGCCCGCCGATGATCGCCATGATCCCGCCGGCCGTCGGTGACACCGAGTTGGCCATCACCAGCTTGCCGTCGGGGACCACGTGCGGCAGCGCGGCGGACAGCGCGGACAGGAAGAACCTGTTGACGCCGAGCACTGCGAGCACGCCCGCGTAGAGCGGGACCCCGAGTTCTCCGGAGGCCATCAGCCCGGCGGTTAGCACCACGAAGCTGGAGCGGATCAGGGCTGACCAGACCAGGATCTGGCGACGCGACCAGCGATCGATGAACACGCCGGCGAACGGCCCCACCAGCGAGTAAGGGAGGTAAAGCACCGCGAATGCCACCGCGCCCGAAACCGGGTTCGGGAAGTTTGCCGAGTTGAAGAAGACGTAGCCGCCGAGCCCGGCGGTGAAAAGCCCGTCGCCGGTCTGCGACACGAGGCGAGTGGCGAACAGTCGCCGGAAGTTCCGCTCGACCAGCACGATGCGCAGGTCGCTCAGGAACGAGGACCTTCTCGCCCGCCCGGGCGGCTTCCCGCCGGGGGCAGTCGGCTCAGTGTTGCGCTCTGCCGGGCTGGACACGCAATCAGCCTATGGCGCGGGCCGGTCAGCGGCGATACCGTCTGCCGCCGGATGCCCGCGAGAAACGGGCTTCGAGCGAGCTTGCGCCGTCCTGGTCAAACGGGCAGGGGCACCCGGAGCGTGCCGGATGCCCCGTGCGGGTGCGCGCACGCGACGTTGCTCAGCGCTCGACCTCGCCCCGGATGAACTTGTCGACCAGGTCACGGGCGGTATCGTCGCTGTACTGCTCGGGCGGCGACTTCATGAAGTACGAGGATGCCGAAAGGATCGGGCCGCCGATGCCGCGGTCCCTGGCGATCTTGGCGGCACGGACCGCGTCGATGATCACGCCGGCTGAGTTCGGCGAGTCCCAGACCTCGAGCTTGTACTCAAGGCTCAGCGGCACGTCACCGAAGGCCCGGCCCTCGAGCCGGACGTACGCGAATTTCCTGTCGTCCAGCCAGGGCACGTGGTCGGAAGGGCCGATGTGCACGGCGGCCTTCTCCATCTCGTGCGGGATCTGCGAAGTGACCGACTGGGTCTTGGAGATCTTCTTCGACTGCAGCCGCTTGCGCTCCAGCATGTTCATGAAGTCCATGTTGCCGCCGAAGTTGAGCTGATACGTGCGGAGCAGCTCGACCCCCCGGTCCTCGAACAGCTTGGCCAGCACGCGGTGCGTGATAGTCGCGCCGACCTGCGACTTGATGTCGTCCCCGACGATCGGCACGCCGGCCTCGGTGAACTTGCGTGCCCACGCCGGATTAGAGGCGATGAACACCGGCAGGGCATTAACGAACGCGACGCCAGCGTCAATCGCGCACTGCGCGTAATAGCGGTCCGCGTCCTCGGAGCCGACCGGCAGGTAGGACACCAGCACGTCGGCCCGTGCGTCCCTGAGCACGCGGGTCACGTCCACCGGCTGGTCATCGGACTCGGTGATGATCTCCCGGTAGTAATCGCCCAGCCCGTCCATCGTCGGGCCGCGCTGCACGGTGATGCTGGTCGGCGGCACGTCGCAGATCTTGATGGTGTTGTTCTCGCTGGCGACGATCGCCTCGGCGATGTCACGCCCGACCTTCTTGGCATCCACGTCGAACGCGGCGACGAACTCGATGTCGCTGACGTGGTAAGGGCCGAACCGGACGTGCATGAGGCCCGGCACCCGGCTCGCCGGGTCAGCGTCCTTGTAGTACTCCACGCCCTGGACGAGGGAACTCGCGCAGTTTCCTACGCCAACGATGGCTACCCGTACCGAACCCATGAGGATTGCTCCTTAATCTCCTGCTGCTTAGCGACAGCATCGTGCTGGCGTCAGCCAGTCGTGCCCGCCGCGCCGCCTTCTGTATGATCCCCGGGGCGATTCCCGGACTCCGCGTCCGACTGCCGCTCCGAGGCGATCAGCTCGTTAAGCCAGCGGACTTCCCGCTCGACCGACTCCAGGCCGTGCCGCTGCAGCTCGAGGGTGTAGCTGTCCAGCCGTTCCCGCGTCCTCGACACGGCTGCGCGGACGATCTCCAGCCTCTCCTCGAGCCTGGAACGCCGGCCCTCCAGAATCCGCAGCCTGATATCCGCCCGGGTCTGGCCGAAGAAAGCGAAGTGCACGCCGAACCCGTCGTCTTCCCACGCCGCCGGGCCCGCCTGGGAAAGCAGGTCCTGAAGCCGCTCTTTGCCGTCAGCGGTTAGCCGGTACACGATCTTCGACCGGCGGCCGGCCAGCGGCTTCGGGGCAAAGGGCGGCGCTTCCTCGGCGATCAGGCCGCGGGCAAGCAGCCCCTTCAGGCATGGGTAAAGCGACCCGTACCCGAAGGCGCGGAACGCGCCGAGCACCGCGTTGAGGCGCTTGCGCAGCTCATAGCCGTGCATCGGCGTCTCGTGCAGCAGCCCGAGCACCGCGAGCTCAAGCACGCCTGACCGCTGACCGCTCATGCCCGCCGCACCTCCTCGCGTCGCCCGGGGACTGCATCTACGCGGCTTTCATCGGCTGCCTCGACAGCCGCAGTAGCTCACTTGATAGCCGCAGTATCTCACTTCGATGTATCGGCCCGATACATCGCAAAGATATGTCTTTTAGTGCCAGGAAGCAACTCTGCGTTCATCGGGCGTTTGCCCGGATGCAGGGACGGCCGGCTGGCGGGACGATCCGGGCTCGGCCTCAGCGCAGTTCCGTCGTAATCTGTCGGGCATGAGGCGATCAGTCGTCGACTACGGTCTCGCGCGCCGCGCGATGCTCGCGTCCGTATTCGCGGGACGCACGACGGTCACCGATGTCTGTGACGCCCATCCGTATCTGCTGCGGGCCGCGAAGTTCCACGGTGAGCCCACCGATACCGCCTGCCCCATCTGCCGGAAGGTCAAGCTCACCCACGTCACTTACGTCTACGGAGACGAACTCGGGCGGTATGAAGGACGGGTGAAGCAGGGGCCGGAATTGGCGGAAATGGCCACGGAATACGCCGAATTCCGGGTCTACGTGGTTGAGGTCTGTCAGAGTTGTGGCTGGAATCATCTTGCGTCGTCGTACGTTCTCGGCACGGGCGAGCAGCGCAGCCGGCGCGCCCGTGCCGGTGACTGAGCGGACGGGCCACTCGCCGCGCGCCCCAGGTTAGCGGTCCTGCAAGACGGCGCGGATGCAACTCGCCATAACGTGCCGGGAGGACGCCAGCCGCCGGGTACCGTGAGGGCCCGCGGGATCCGTTGATCGCCCGCTACACCCCCGACCAGCGAGGACGCGTGATTAATCCAGATTATGCCGAGCCGTACTGGCAGGATCAGGGCGGACCAGGCAGCGGGCGTGACCGGCGTGACCGCGGGCGTGATGTTTCTTACCGGCGCGGCAGCGGCACTCCGGCGGCCGGCGGGTCCGAGCGCGGCTATCCGGGTGAGCGCGGCTATCCGGGCACGGCCCGGTATGACCAGAGTGGCGGGCCGGACGAGGGCAGCGGCTACGGGCCGGGCCCGGGCAATGCCGGAAACGCCCGTCCGGCACGGGATCGCGCAGATCGGCAGCGCGGCGGCGACCGCCAGGCCGCTGCACAGCAGTGGCAGGCAGGCCAGGATCAGCGTGACCGGCAGGGCCGGCCCTACCTTGCTGGCTACGACGCCCCGAACGGTTACGGTGCCCCGGACGGTTACGGTGCCCCTGGCGGCCGCACCGCCGCCGGGCTGCGAGACCGCGCGATCGACCGGACCGGCATCAGGGACCGGCTGGCGGACCGGCGCGGAGATCCCGGCCACGGCGGCGGGCCAGCTGGCGGCGGGCCAGGCGGCGGCGGGCCGGGCCGGGGCACGCGGTCCAAGGGGAGCTGGTGGCGGCACTGGACCTGGCGAAAGGTGATAGCCATTGCCGCCGTGGCCTGCGCCGCGCTCTTGCTTGCCGTCGTGATCGGCGTCGTGATCCTCTACCAGCAGACCACGATCCCCAGCGCCATCTCCGAGACGGCACTGCAGCAGTCCTCCGTTGTCTACTTCAGCAACGGCAAGACCCAGGTGGGAACCTTCAACGCGGGCACGAACCGGCAGGTGCTCACGTCGGCCCAGATCCCGCAGGTGCTCAAGCAGGCCGTGATCGCGGCCGAAGACCGGCACTTCTACACCGAGGGCGGGATATCGGTCTCCGGTATCGGGCGCGCCGCCTATGAGGACATCTTCGGCAGCGGCGGCCTCCAGGGCGGATCCACCATCACCGAGCAGTTCGCCAAGAATTACTACACCAACATCGGGACCACGCGGACGGTGAGTACCAAGATCAAGGAGATCCTCGTCGCGATCAAGCTCTCGCACGAGGAGTCCAAGGACTGGATCCTGACCAATTACCTCAACACGATCTTCCTCGGCGATGACGCCTACGGGGTCGGCGCCGCCGCCGAGACCTACTTCGGCAAGCCGGCCAGCAAGCTCAACATCGCGCAGTCCGCGATGCTGGCCGCCATGATCAACCAGCCTGGCTTCTTCGACCCGACGCCCGGCAACCCGGGGTATAAGCCACTGGTCGCCCGCTGGCACTACGTACTGACCAACATGGTCCGGGATGGCGCCATCACCCAGCGGCAGGAGGGCATCACCACCCACCACCAGGCCGACGCGCGAGGATTCCCGAAGATCACCAAGGGCCAGCGGAGCGGGTGGACCGGCTACCGCGGCTACATCATGCAGGCGGTCGAGCTCGAGCTTAAGGACCGGTACCACTACTCGCTGCAGCAGATCTCCAGCGGCGGCCTGAAGATCGTGACTACCTTCAGCCAGCCGATGATGAAGGCCCTGTACGCCTCGGTCCGTGAGAACAAGCAGGCAATGCGGGACGGCGGCATGGCACTGCCCCGGTTCGCCAACATCGGCGCAGTGCTGGAGAAGCCGGGCACCGGCGCGATCGTGGCCATGTACGGCGGCCCTAACTACGCCAAGCGCCAGCTGAACATGGCGACGCAGAGCAGGAACCAGGTCGGGTCCTCGTTCAAGCCCTACGTGCTGGCTACCGCCGTCTCCCAGGGCATGAACGTCAAGACGAGCATCCTCGACGGCTACTCGGCGATCTGCTCGCCGGACGACCAGTTCCCGACGGTGTTCTCCGTTCGCGTCGCCGGACCCGAATCCCCGTGCCCGACCAGTCCGCCGGATGGCTGGTTCAACTTCTCCAGCGACGAGGCGGACGGGCCGGTCAGCGTGGCCGAGGCCAGCGCGCTGTCGCTGAACACCGCCTACGGTGACCTGATTCACCGGGTCGGCACGCAGAACGTCATCAACATGGCCAAGAAGTTCGGGGTCAACACCGCCGCGTACCCGGGCGGCTCAGGGCTGCAGAGGATGGTCGGGCAGTCCGGGATCGCACTCGGCCAGGCCTCGCTCACGGTCGAGGAGCAGGCCACTACGTTCTCCACCCTGGCCGCGAATGGCCAGTACGCGACCCCGCACGTGATCAGCAAGATCACGGCGCCGAGCGGCCCGGTACCGCTGAAGATCGTAAAGTACGAGGTCCTGCAGCCGGGCCAGGCGGCCGACGTGGATTATGCCCTTTCCTTCGACACCCAGTACGGCACGGCCGTCAACGCGGCGATGACCGACGGCCGTCCGATCATCGGCAAGACCGGCACCACGAACAACGCGCAGTCCGCCTTCTTCATCGGGGCGATCCCGCAGTACAGCCTCGCGGTGGGAATCTTCACGGATAAGCAGACCCAGTCACTGAACGGGCTCGGCGGGAATCTTTCGCAGGGCGGGTACGGCGGCACCTGGCCCGCGCTGATCTGGCACACGTTCGCGGAGAAGGAGTTCGCGAAGCTGCCGATAAAGCAGCTCCCCATACCGCCGTTCACCGGCATTAAATGGGTCCAGGTTCAGCCCGTGCCCGTCAAGCACCATCATCACCAGCCGGCGCCGGGCCCCACGCCGACCCCGGCCCCGACTCCGAGCCCGACCTGCAGCCAGTTCTTCGGCGAGCCCTGCCCGTCGCCGACCCCGACCCCCCCCGCGCCGCCCCCCACGCCCACCTGCACTCAGCCCGGCAGGTGCCACCCGGGCCCGGGCGGCTAGCCGTTCCCCGCGGAAACGGGCTAGCCGGCCAGCTGGCCGCGGAGCCAGCGGATGTCCGCGGCCGGATCCGGGGTCTCGCAGATCACCGGCGCCCCCGCCGCCCGCACGACGCCGAGGATGAGCGCGGGATCGATCTTGCCTGACGTCAAGCCCGCGTGCCGGTCACGGCCGGAGCCGAACTCGTCGCGCGAGTTGTTGCAGTGCACGAGGTCGATCCGGCCGGTGATCGCCTTGACCCGGTCCACGATGTCGGCCAGGTCCTCGCCCGCGGCATGCGCGTGGCAGGTATCCAGGCAGAAGCCGACCTCGCCGCCGCCGTCCTTGCTGCCGTCGGTGACGGCTTCCCACAGCCGGGCGATCGCCTCCAGGCTGCGGGCCATCGCGCCGTCCCCGCCCGCCGTGTTCTCGATCAGCATCGGCAGCGGCCGCTCGATCCGCTCGATGGCCTTGCGCCAGCTGTCGTAGCCCTCCTCCGGATCCACCCCGGCGGTGACGTGGCCGCCGTGCACGATCAGGCCCTTCGCGCCGACGGCCGCCGCGGCCTCCAGTTGCTGGGCCAGCAGTTTCCTGCTGGGGATCCTGATCCTGTTGTTGGGAGACGCGACGTTGATCACGTAGGGGGAGTGGATGAAGGCGTCCACGCCCGCGGCCGCGAAGGCCGAGCGCATCTCGGCCGGGTCGCCGGGGAACGTGGGCGCCTTCCAGCCCTGCGGGTCACCGAGGAAGAACTGGACGGCATCGGCGTCCGCCGCGAGTGCCTCAGCCAGCGGGTCGCCGTCGTGGAGATGTGCTCCGATTCGCACCATGCCCCGAGCCTAGTGCGGCCGCCCGGTCAGCCCCAGCCGCCGTGCGCGATGCCGAGGCAGACCCCGACGAAGGCAGCCACCACCCCTGCCATCAGCAGCACCCGCTGCGGTCTCGCTACGGAGATCATCTGGGTAAAGAGGCCGATCAGGATGACGACCACGCCGAGTACCGTCGCGGCCAGGTGCTGGCGCACGATCAGGCCGGTGGCGAACGCGACGACGCCGGCCAGCAGAGTGAATGCGGTCAGGCCGCTTTGCACCGGGTGCCGCTTGCCGTCGGCGTTCAGTGTGAGATCCGGCCGGCGGGCACCGGCCTTGATGGTTTCAGGCATGACTGCCACCCCCTTGGAAGGGCGCTATCCCTGCTTATCTGTCAACCGGGTGTCTTCCCGCCGGAGCGGGCAGGGAATCCTTCCGCACCCACCGGGCCGGCCGCGCTGAGGCCGGAGCACGACCAGTGCCCCGTTCTTCATGATTGCGGGTTTTATCCGTGGCGGCCCGCCCCCGAGTCCCTGGTAAGCTGACCCGGCCACGCATGGCCGCCGTCCCGGCGGCGCGCGGCTCCTCCTGTCACGGAGAGACCGTGACCGCGTCAGTCCAGAGGAGGCAGGTAAAGCGCATGCGCCATTACGAGATGATGATCATCCTTGATCCCTCGCTTGAGGAGCGCACCGTCCAGCCGTCGCTCGAGCAGTTCCTGAAGGTCGTCACGACAGCGGGCGGCGTCGTGGACAAGGTCGACGTCTGGGGCCGCCGCCGGCTCGCCTACGAGATCGACAAAAAGTCCGAGGGCATCTATACCGTCATTGACATGACCGCGGAGCCGGAGACCGTCAAGGAGCTTGACCGCCAGCTGAACCTGAACGAGGCGATCCTGCGGACCAAGATCCTGCGCCCCGAGATCCACTGAGCGGCCGCGGCCCTCGGGCCGGAACCCACCCATTCTGAAGACCGGGAGTACCCCGATGGCAGCAGGCGACACCGCGATCACGATTGTTGGCAACCTCGTCGGCGATCCTGAGCTCCGCTATACCCCGACCGGGCAGGCTGTCGCGAACTTCCGGATCGCGTCGACGCCGAGGTTCATGGACCGGACCACGAACGAGTGGAAGGACGGCGACTCGCTGTTCCTGTCCTGCAATGTCTGGCGGCAGGCCGCGGAGAACGTCGCGGAGAGCCTGCAGCGCGGCATGCGGGTCATCGTGCAGGGCCGGCTCCGGCAGCGGTCGTACGAGACCAAGGAAGGCGAGAAGCGGACCGTCTACGAGGTCGAGGTCGACGAGGTCGGCCCTTCGCTGCGCAATGCCTCCGCCAAGGTCACCAAGTCGCAGCGGTCCAGCGGCGGCTTCGGCGGCGGTGGCGGCGGCGGCCAGGCCGGCCCCGGCGGTCAGGGCGGGTATGGTGGGGGCGGCGGCAGCCGCCCTGCCGAGGACCCGTGGGCATCCGATGCCCGCGCCGGGTCAGCGGGCGAGGGCGGTTACACCGACGAGCCGCCGTTCTGACCGGCGCCGGGCCGGCTCGCCCGCGATCCGCTGCCGGCCAGCCTGCTACTGCCACATCCGCCGTCCGAAACGACCATCCCCGCTGAGGCGGGGCTCTGCCGAGGAGCACCACGATGGCCAAGCCACCGATTCGCAAGCCCAAGAAGAAAGTCTGCCTGTTCTGCCAGGAGAAGATCACCCACGTGGACTACAAGGACACGGGGCTGCTGCGCAAGTTCATCTCTGACCGCGGCAAGATCCGGGCACGACGGGTTTCCGGCAACTGCACGCAGCACCAGCGCGACGTCGCCACGGCGATCAAGAACTCGCGCGAGATGGCGCTGCTGCCGTACACCAGCCAGGCACGCTGATCCCGAGGGAGGTGGCGCGCCGATGAGCGGTACGCCGATGAAGCTCATCCTCACCCAGGAAGTGACCGGCCTGGGTGCCCCCGGCGACGTCGTGGACGTCGCGGGCGGATACGGCCGGAATTACCTCGTCCCGCGCGGTCTGGCGATGCGCTGGACGCGTGGCGCGGAGAAGCAGATCGACCTGATCAAGCGAGGCCGTGCGGTCCGCGAGATCCGGGGCCTTGACGACGCCAGGGACGCTGCGAGCAGGCTCGGGTCGCTGACCGTCCGGCTGGAGACCAAGGCGGGCGGTGGCGGCAGGCTGTTCGGTTCGATCTCGCCGGCCGATATCGCGGCCGCCGTGCTCGCCGCGGGCGGCCCGGAACTTGACAAGCGCCGGATCGAGATCAAGAACCCGATCAAGACCGTCGGCGCGCACCAGGTCGCGATCAGGCTGCACCCCGAGGTCAGGGCGATGCTGGATATCGAGGTCGCGGCAAGCTGAGCCGGCTCGGCTCGGCGGCATAATCAGCCGCGCCGTCAGCCGCGCCGCGGCCGTGGTCCGCCGCGCGCCGTGGTCCGCGCCGGCCGTGGCCCGCGCCGGCCGTGGTCCGCGCCGGCCGTGGTCCGCCGCACTGGCGGCCGTCATCCCCCGGTCTCGGTGCCGTACTCAGGCACTCGCCTGGCCAGCTCAGGGTCCAGCTCGGCGACCATGGCCCAGATGCTGGCCAGGCGATCCCGCATGCCTGCGTCCGACCCCGCGCGATCGGCTGCCAGGGCGTCGGCTGCCAGCTGGTCGATGGCCATGCCGATCCGTGCCAGCCGCTCGCTCGTCGTCGAACACATACTCGAACAGTAAGCCGCTCCGGCGGCTGGCGCCTGCCAATTGAGCCGATCGGCGCCGCCCCGGCGCCCGCCCGGCGCCGCGCCCGGGTTACCCCTAGCCCGGCCGCCCCGGAGCCGCGTGGCGACGGGCCAGCAGGTAACGTCCGGCGTCCAATTCCCTATGTGGATAACCTTTCGCCATTGTGGGCTCCGCTGACGAGCGCGGTTTTTTCTTGCGCACATGCAGTGGATGACATAAGTGCAGGCAGAAGGACGGCCGAGCCCGTCTTCGGGTCATTTTCCACAGCTGTATCCCCATGCTGCGCACAGCACCGACGGCGTGTCTGCACAGGCTGTCCACAGACCTGTGCACAGCACGACTGGACGCCGGAACCCGGTGCCGCGAGACTGTCCGAGCCATCCGGTAGAACGGACGTGATTGCCCGCGCGAGCCGCCGCGGGAGTGCTCACTGGCAAGGGGAGGTGGCACAAACTGAGCGTCACGGAAATCGCGCCGCGGGACGGGGAATTCGAGCGGACGCCGCCGCACGACATTGCCGCCGAGCAGTGCGTGCTCGGCGGGATGCTGCTGTCGAAGGACGCGATTTCTGACGTTCTCGAGGTGATCCGGCCGCACGACCACTACCGGCCTGCCCATCAGCTCGTGCACGAGGTCATACTCGACCTGTACGGCCGCGGGGAGCCTGCCGACGCCGTCACCGTCGCGGCCGAGCTGACCAAGCGAGGGAACATCGCGCGCGTGGGCGGCGCCCCGTACCTGCACACCCTGATCGCCTCCGTGCCGACCGCGGCGAACGCCGGCTACTACGCCAGGATCGTGCGAGAGCGGGCGATCCTGCGCCGCCTGGTCGAGGTGGGCACCAGGATCGTGCAGCTCGGCTACTCCGGTGACGGGGATGCAGATGAGCTGCTCGATCGTGCCGAGGCAGAGGTGTACGGGGTCGCCGAGCGGCGGGTCAGCGAGGACTACCTCGCCCTGTCGGAGATCATGCCGGGAGCGCTGGACGAGATCGAGGCGATCGGCAGCCGGGGCGGCGGGCTGACCGGCGTTCCGACTGGCTTCGCCGGCCTTGACGCACTGACCAACGGCCTGCATCCAGGCCAGATGATCGTGATCGCGGCGCGGCCCGCGCTCGGCAAGGCGCTGGCCCTGGATACGCCACTGCCCACGCCGGACGGCTGGACCACCATGGGCGACGTCAGAGTCGGCGACTCCCTGCTGGGCGCGGACGGCAGGCCGGTCAGCGTGGTCGCCGTCACGGAGGAGATGCACGGGCGGCCCTGCTTCGAGGTCGAGTTCTCCACCGGCGAGGTCATCGTCGCCGACGGCCAGCATCAGTGGCTCACCTGGACACGTCCGGCTCGCCGCTACGCGGCCCAGCTCAGGAGCGGCCAGCGGAACTGGGCGCGTGCTGAGCTGCCAGTTGTCTCGACGACTGAGGAGATCGCGGCAACATTGCGGTGCCGGACGGCTGCCCGGCGACTGAACCATGCCGTGCCCATGAGCGAGCCATTCAGCCTTCCTGGGGCTGACTTGCCCATCCCGCCTTATGCGCTGGGCGCCTGGCTCGGCGACGGCAGTTCGGCGGGAGGGCGGCTTACCACCGCAGACCCGGAAATCGCCATGCGGGCGGAGGCGGCAGGGATCTCGGTGATTCCCCCGCGTGCGCTTCTTGGCGTCCTGGGCAGCTTCCGCGTTCCCGGGCGCTACCTTCGTGCCTCCGAGCCGCAGCGCCGGGCGCTGCTGGCGGGAATCCTCGACACTGACGGAGCGGTGACACCCGCCGGATCCATTCAGCTGTCGTTGCCAAGTCATCAGCTTGCCGAAGATGTGCGGGAGCTTGTCCTGAGCCTCGGCTACCGGTGCTCCATGACGGCAACGCCGGTGAAGGGCAGTGCAGCAGCTGCCTCGACTCTCCACACGGTCAGTTTCGCCACCGAGGATCAGGTGTTCCAGCTCAGCCGCAAGCAGCTCCTGCACAAGGAGCGATTCCGGCAGGACCCGCATGCCGGGCGCTGGCGGTACATCGTTGACGTGCGCCCGGCGCCATCGCGACCGGTCCGGTGCGTGCAGGTGGACAGCCCGGATCATCTCTACCTCGCAGGCCGGGGCATGATCCCGACGCACAATTCAACCCTCGCGCTTGACCTTGCCAGGGCGGCGTCGGTGACGCACGGGCAGACCGCGGTCATGTTCAGCCTTGAGATGAGCCGCAACGAGGTCACCATGCGGCTGCTGTCGGCCGAGGCGCGGGTCCCGCTGCATCACATGCGCACGGGCCAGATGGGCGATGAGGACTGGACCAGGCTGGCGCGGCGGATGAGCGAGGTCGTGAATGCGCCGCTGTTCATCGACGACTCGCCG